>Ga0163159_1000326_pt1 | contig 68951 bp, 49 predicted proteins | sample BioMet9_FD_108702 | JGI IMG/M metagenome (GOLD analysis project Ga0163159, IMG submission 108702) | Microbial communities from bioreactor (seeded with sewage sludge) at Lawrence Berkeley National Lab, California, USA - Biofuel... | ecosystem: Engineered > Bioreactor > Anaerobic > Unclassified ... | reverse complement strand
GAGTATTATCACAGCGCCAAAAAGGATTCTCCGAACCGCGCGCCCAAGTTTCTCTGGAACGCAAAGATGCGCTTCGGCAAGACCTTTGCCTCCTATGAGCTGGCAAAAAAGATGGGCTTCAAAAAGATTCTGGTACTCACCTTCAAGCCTGCCGTGGAGGCTGCGTGGGATGAGGATCTGAACACCCATGTGGATTTTGAGGGCTGGCAGTTCGTCAGCAATAAAGATGCCCACGGAAACGGCATCAATATCGACGCACAGTACGCCCAATGTGACCAGAACCGGCCCATCGTCTGCTTTGGTTCTTTTCAGGACCTGCTCGGCACCAACGAGAGCGGCGGCATCAAGGCCAAAAACGAATTCATTCACAGCACAAACTGGGACATTGTCATTTTTGACGAGTACCATTTCGGTGCATGGCGTGAGAATGCGAAAAAGCTGTTCGAATCCGAGGACGAGGACGAGAGCTTCGACTTCGACCCGGAAAAATATAAGCAGGATGAAGCTGACAACGCCTACAACGAAACCTTCCTGCCAATAACCACAGGCTACTACCTGTTTCTCTCCGGCACGCCGTTCCGCGCCATCAACAGCGGCGAGTTTATCGAGGATCAGATTTACAACTGGACCTACTCTGACGAGCAGCGGGCAAAAGAGGCGTGGGGCGACACGCCGGACAACCCCTACCGCGCGCTGCCGCGCATGGTCATGATGACCTACCGCATCCCGGACAGCATCCGCCAGATTGCCATGCAGGGCGAATTTAACGAGTTTGATCTGAACGTATTCTTTTCTGCCAAGGGCAAGGGCAAAGAGGCCCGGTTCGTCTATGAGAATGAAGTGCAGAAATGGCTTGACCTGATTCGCGGCTCATATCTCCCGGCCAGCGTGGATGACCTCAAACTGGGCCAGGACAAGCGTCCGCCGATGCCGTTCTCAGACACCCGGCTTCTGAACGTACTCAGCCATACCTTCTGGTTCCTGCCGAATGTGGCAAGCTGCTATGCCATGTATAATCTGCTGGGGCAGAAACAGAACAGCTTTTATCACGACTATGCCATCAATGTCTGCGCGGGGACGCAGGCCGGTATCGGTGTGGACGCGCTGGCCCCTGTCCGGAAAAGCATGGGCGACCCGCTTACCACTAAGACCATCACCCTCTCCTGCGGCAAGCTGACCACCGGCGTGACCGTTCGTCCATGGACCGGCATCTTCATGCTGCGCAACCTGAAAAGCCCGGAAACCTATTTTCAGGCCGCGTTCCGCGTTCAGTCGCCGTGGGAGATCACGACCGGCGCCGGAACCAGGGAAATCGTCAAACAGGAATGCTATGTTTTCGACTTTGCGCTTGACCGCGCGCTGAAGCAGATTTCCGATTATTCCTGCCGCCTCAACGTGGATGAATCGAACCCGGAAAAGAAGGTCGCGGAGTTTATCTCCTTCCTGCCGGTGCTGGCCTACGACGGGGCCAAGATGACGCAGATCGACGCGCAGGACATCCTCGATATTGCTATGGCCGGGACCAGTGCGACGCTTCTTGCAAAGCGCTGGGAATCCGCGCTGCTGGTAAACGTGGACAACGATACGCTGAGCCGCCTGATGGCCAGCAAGGAAGCCATGGACGCGCTGATGCGTATCGAAGGCTTCCGCAGTCTCAATGCGGATATCGAGACTATCATCAACAAATCCGAAGCTGTCAAAAAAGCAAAAAAAGAAAAAAGCGAGGATCTGACCCCGAAGGAAAAGAAAGAGCTTTCCGACGAGGAAAAAGAATACAAATCCATGCGCAAGCAGATTCAGGAGAAGCTCATCAAGTTCGCCACGCGCATCCCGATTTTTATGTATCTCACCGATTACCGGGAGCGCTGTCTAAAAGATGTTATCACACAATTGGAACCTGAACTATTCAAAAAAGTTACTGGTCTGAATGTAAAGGACTTTGAATTGCTTTGCAGCCTAAACGTATTCAATGCCAGCCTGATGAATGACGCTATTTTCAAATTCAAACGTTATGAGGATGCGAGCCTCTCGTATACAGGGATCGACAAGCACGAGGGCGAGGACATCGGCGGCTGGGATACGGTCATCAAGCGCAAGGAATACGAGACGCTGTTCTACAACCAGCAATGCACAATGCAGGCATCAGGACCAGCGACGCCTAATTCTTTATTTGCGAAAGCATCCTCCCTTGCGGCCGAAGATGAAGAAGAATACAAGGCGCAGAACATGAGCCAGAAAAACAGCATAAGAAAATCTTCTGCCATCGAGGCAGGAAGCTCAGCATCCATTGCAGGCGATTATGGTGCAAAGCCTATTTTCGCTCCGGCAAGTTCAAAACAAACGAAATCAATAATTGATATTTCATGGGTAAAAGCGGGAGCTACTGTTACCCATAAAGCATTTGGCAAAGGCATGGTTACCAAAATCAGAAAGAACCTGGTTTTCATAAAATTCAAAATGGGAGAAAAAAGTTTCCTTATTCCAGAGGCTTTTGAAAAGGGATTCTTACAGAAATGACAGTTCAGAGAATAAAGGTTGTCATGGCAAGTGCTTTCGAGTTTTGTGGTGTACCCCATATTTTCGTACCATTTGGGCCACCAACCAATGCGCACCTGATTTCTATATTCAGCGGCTGAATGCAGGTGGATTTTATTGAACTGATCAATCGAATCCACTATTTTATATATTGATGCGCTTATTTATATCTTCTGATATCTTCCCCGCCCCATAAACTGAATAAACCCCTTATCCCGGAGGAGCTGAAGCTGCTGTCTTATTTTATCTCTGACAAAGTTATTATCGGGATGCCTGTTTTTGAGTTCAGTCTCATATCTATATATATCTTGCCGCTATCGGGAATGGCGCTTATGTCGATATTGCAGCCGATCCAACAAGCGCGCTGGCTGGTTGGCGCAAGAGCCCTTCTCTTTTCAATTATTGATGGGGTAAAGAAATGATTGGGAATAAGAATCAAATTGCGTACCATATTTTGCGAATAGACTAAAAAGAAAAAATTAGAATTTTCCAGCGAAGTGATTCTTTGAATCATCGTATCATAAGCGCCATCGACAATGATTGAATCCAATTGCTGCAAGCCGTGCAAAGTAGAAATTGAGTACTTCCATGATTCTGGCTTTGGGCTATAATAATCTTGTCAGGACTATCGAGGAGACAGGAAATGCCCATACCAGATTACCAGAGCTGCATGCTGCCTTTGCTCAATTATGCGCGGGATGGAAATCCGCATAAGCTTTCCGATGCAATTGAATCCCTGTCCAATGACTTCGGGCTTAGCAGGGATGAAAGAGAGGCCCTGCTTCCATCAGGCACGCAGACGATAATTGCCAACAGGATTGGCTGGGCCAGGACCTATATGAAGAAGGCGTGCCTGCTCTCCGATCCAAAGCGGGGCTATTTCCAGATTACCGACCGCGGAAGGGAGCTGCTTGAGACAAATCCGGCTGCCGTAAGCAGTAAAATGCTGCGTCAGTATGATGAGTTCAATGAATTCCAGCACAAATCAAATGCTAAGATTCATCAGGAAGATGAGGAAGGCGAAGAGGCAAATTATGCTACTCCCGAGGAAGCGCTCGAATATGGATACCAGAAGCTGACAGAGAATCTTGCCGATGAGATACTCCATAGTATTATGAGCTGCTCGCCCGGCTTTTTTGAGCAGCTTGTTGTTGAACTTCTGGTAAAAATGGGATATGGCGGCAGCTATAAGGAAGCGGCCTCTATTGTCGGCAAATCGGGCGATGGCGGTATTGACGGGATAATCAAGGAAGATAAGCTGGGCCTTGATGCCATCTATATTCAGGCCAAGCGCTGGAGCTCATCTGTTGGCCGGCCGGAGATTCAGAAGTTTGCAGGCGCCCTTCTTGGGCAGAAGGCGCATAAGGGCATCTTTATAACCACAAGTTCCTTTTCGAATGATGCGCTTGAATATGTAAAAAACATCGATGCCAAGGTCGTGCTCATAGACGGCAGCCAGCTTGCCTCATTGATGATAGATAATAATCTGGGTGTGAATACCGTCCATGTGTATGAAATAAAGAAGGTAGACAGCGATTATTTTGAGGAGGAATGAGGGGCCAGTCTGATGCGTCGTCGAAGCATCTGGCAGGCGGAATGCCTCCGCCTGCCAGAGCCGCCTAATAGCTTATAGTGACCGTATAATATTCCTCAATATCTCCAGATTCAATACATAATACCAGCACAGCTTTGGAAGTTCTTATTGGGTTCATTGACCATCCGCCATACTGACTTGTTGTGAAGGAGGGCTGCTCGGATGAGAATACATCTTTTTCCATGCTTCCTTTGGCCGGAATTACGCTGGGAGCCATGGGTTTGCTCGCCTCTATATACTTCTGTCCGCTGATAAATAGAGTATAACTGCCATCATTGTATGAAATTGATGATTTTTCCCAGACAACACGGATAATCCTGTCGGTGTTGTTTGTAAATTTGATGGAGAATCCGGAGATGCCGCCCTGTCCGAGCAAGGTGGCCCTCTGCCACACTGCTTTTGCTTCCAGGGTGGCAATATTGCTGCCCTTCTCCGACTGTATTTCCGTCTTGAATTCCGGAGGGGGAGAAGGCGGCGTTGTTGCGCAGCTCATGACAGACATGCATAGGGCCGCAAATAATGCGAGTTTGCAAAAAAATGATTTCATAGATTCTCCTTCTGTGCAATTCCTCGAAAAACTGGAATGGCGGCTGCCGCCATATCCGGCCTGGCCGGGCTGCAGATAATATAGCATGGAAACTGGGGCAGTGAATATAATAATAATTATGAATATATTCGCAGATGCGCATATTTTATTTTTGAGGGGCAGCCGGGCGCACGGATGGACCCGGGGGCGCTTGGGGCGGGCTTCTGGCGGCGTCCCCGGGGAGGCTATTCAGAGAAGGGAAAAAGCATGGTCAGCGCATTCGAGGGTCCGGTCTATATCGGCGCGGCTGTGGGCAGCGCTGAGAAAGCCTGCCTCAAACTGGGAGGGCGCAAGATATATTCCCTGGTCAAGCATTAGTGAAAAGAAACGGGCAAAAAGGCAGGTGTCGCTTTTTTTTGCCGCGGCATAGCTTTTTACGGGTGCGGATGAGAAGAAGATGGTAAAGAGGGATCCGCAGCGGTTTACGGCTGCCGGAATTCCGCGCTTCCGTATAAGTCCTGAGAGCTCCGCTTCGAGATATGAGGCGGTCTCGGCGAGTTTCCGGTAGATGTCCGGATTGTCCTTTAGCAGGCGCAGCTGGGCGAGTCCTGCCGCCATGGAGAGCGGATTGCCGCTCAGTGTGCCGGCCTGGTAGACAGGGCCGCAGGGGGCAATCTGCTGCATGATTTCTTTTCTGCCGCCAAAGGCGCCGACAGGGAGGCCGCCGCCGATTATCTTGCCGAAGGTGCTCAGGTCGGGGTCAATGCCATAGAGTCCCTGGGCTCCGGAAAGCGACAGTCTGAATCCGGTGATCACTTCGTCGGCTATCATAAGGGCGCCGTTATCGCTGCAGAGTCTGCGCACTGCCTTGAGAAAGCCGGGTTCCGGAAGGACTACTCCCATATTGGCGGGGACGAGTTCCAGTATAACGGCTGCAATTTCGCCAGGGGCTTTCTGAAACAGTCTGCGGAGGCTCTCTTCATCGTTGAAATCCGCGACGAGTGTATCGGCGGCTACGGAATCGGGAATGCCGGCGGAAGATGATATGGACTGTGTCATGAGTCCGGAGCCGGCATTGACAAGCACAGCATCGCTGTGTCCATGGTAGCAGCCCGCGAATTTGATAATTTTGCGCCGGCCTGTATATCCTCTGGCGAGGCGTATGGCGCTCATGACGGCCTCGGTCCCTGAATTGACCATGCGTACCATTTCGATGGAGGGGACGAGGGAGCAGACGAGTTCGGCCATCTCTACTTCGGCCTCTGTCGCGGCGCCGAAGCTGAGGCCCTGGAGCGCGGCCCTGCGGACCGCTTCGACAACCTCGGGCTCTGCATGTCCGAATATCAGCGGGCCCCAGGAGCAGACATAGTCGATATACTCCCTGCCCTCAGCATCCCATATGCGGCTTCCCTGCCCGCGGACGATAAATGGCGGCGTTCTGCCGACGGATGAAAAGGCGCGGACAGGACTGTTTACGCCTCCGGGAATGCAGTCACAGGCACGTTTGAACAGCTGCTCCGATTCCGCCATTATCCGATTCTCCCTTCGTCGATCCAGTGCGCGAGTTCAGGCGCAAAATAGGTAATGAGTATGTCTGCGCCTGCGCGGAATACCGATACGGCGGATTCGCAGACTGCCGCGTCTCCATTTATAAGGCCTGCCTTTGCCGCCGAGCGTATCATGGCATATTCGCCGCTCACGCTGTATGCGGCAAGGGGAAGGCTGGTCCTTTCCCTGACCGCGGCGATTACATCGAGATAGGACATGGCCGGCTTTACCATGAGGAAATCGGCGCCTTCTTCTTCGTCGAGGAGGGCTTCCTTGATTGCTTCGCGCCTGTTGTGAAAATCCATCTGATAGCTCTTTCTGTCTCCAAAGGCAGGGGCGGAGCCGGCGGCCTCTCTGAAGGGGCCATAAAAGGCGGAAGCATATTTGACCGAGTAGGACATTATGGCGCGGTCTGAAAATCCGCCTTGGTCGAGGGCTGCACGGATGGCAGCGACGCGGCCGTCCATCATGTCGGAGGGGGCGACAATATCGGCCCCCGCTTCGGCATGCGAGAGAGCTGTGTCTGCAAGGAGTCTGAGCGTCGAATCGTTGTCGACTGTCGCCTTTCCCGGCATGACAATGCCGCAGTGCCCATGGCTCGTATATTCGCAGAGGCACACATCGGTTATTACTTTGAACTGCGGAAAATCACGTTTAATTATGCGGACTGCCTGCTGCACGACGCCGTCTTTTTTCCAGGCGCCGCTTCCCTTCTCGTCCTTTTCGGCTGGAAGTCCGAAGAGGAGAAGGGTCTGTATGCCCCGCGCGGAGAGCGGTTCGAGCAGTGAGGGCAGCCGGTCGGGGCTGCATCTTTTCTGGCCTTCGAGCGAAGGGATGTCCTCCAGAATGCCGGATCCTTCTTTTACAAAAAGCGGATAGACCAATGACTGTTTCGATATCCTTGTCTCACGCACAAGTTCGCGCATGGACTGATCGACGCGGAGTCTCCGCGGACGTATGACTGGAAAACCCATATAACGCTCCTTCTGGGCAAAAATAATCTCTATCTGCGCCTATAGAGACGCGCTGTGCCCTGCGGCCACAAGCGCCTCGACAATTCCCTTCGCGGTGGCCTCTGGGGCAATGATAATCTGTTTGGGGCCGAGTGCGCGCACGGCCTCTGCTGTTTTATGGCCAATGCAGACTGCGCGGATTTTCGAGCAGTCCAGATGGGGAAAGGCGGCGGAAAAGGCCGCGGCCGCAGATGCGCTTGCAAAGACAGCCCAGTCGAATGCGCCGGCGGCGGCGATTTGGGCTGTCTCTCTGCTCATGTCCTGTACCGGGACAACGCCGCAGGCGTCGAGGCGCCTGCAGGTAAAACCATGCTGCTCAAGGATTTTTTCCATGTCGGCATCGCCGCTGCTGCTTCTGACGGACAGGAGGGATGATCCTGGCTCCATGCTGGCGCAGAGCGCATTTGCCAGCGACAGCGAATCGTACTGAGGCGGCATGAGGTCCTGGGTGATGCCATGGCAGGCAAGGCGTGCCGCTGTGGAAGGACCGATGGCTGCGATCTTTTTCCCTGCAAGGCTTCTGGCATCGAGTCCGGCGGCGGAGAGCAGCCTGAAAAATGCATCGGCTCCAGAGGCGGATATAAAGCTTATCCACCCGCAGGCATTGAGGAGCGGCGCGGGCGGAGGAAGTTTTTCCGGGTCTGTGTCGCGGAGGGAAATTACCGGACAGGCAAGGGCCTCGGCGCCGAGAAGGCAGAGCTCGCGGCACATTTCCGCGCACTGGGGCTGGGGGCGGGTTACGATAATTCTGAGGCCGGAAAGAGGGCGGAGGCACTGCGGGCCGAATTTTCCGGAGAGGGCTGCCACTCCGCCAATTACGAGGACTGCGGGGGGCTGTATTCCCGCGCGGGCCATGGCCAGGGGCAGGGCTGATACGGTAGAGACGACCGTTTTCTGAGCAGCTGTGCTGCCTTCCGAGACCGCTGCTGCAGGCATTATGGCAGACATGCCGGCGGCGACAAGGCTGTCGCATATGGTGGCGGCAGAGGCTGTTCCCATAAGGAAGACGAGCGTACCGCCGAGGGCGGCCATGGCTCTGTAATCGCAATCGGGCAGTCCGGCTCCTGCACTGTGCCCGGTAAAGACATGGAATGAAGAGCTTATGCCGCGCTGTGTAACGGGAATGCCCGCATAGGCGGGTACCGCGATGGCTGAGCTAATGCCCGGAATTACCTCGCAGGCTATGCCTTCGGCGATAAGCGCATCGAGCTCCTCCCCGCCCCTTCCGAATACAAAGGGATCGCCGCCTTTAAGCCGCAGGACTCTGTTCCCCTTCTGCGCTTCGCTTACAAGGAGGCGGTTGATATCTGTTTGTGCCATTGAATGGGCGCCGCTCTGTTTGCCCGCGTATATCCGTCTGACAGCGGGCGGAATAAGATCCAGCACTGCGGGGGAGACAAGATGATCATATATGGCAACATCTGCATGCTGGAGGGCATCGAGCAGGCGCAGTGTTATAAGTCCCGGATCGCCGGGGCCTGTTCCCGCGAGGCAGACAGAACCTGCCTTTCCGGAAGGGCGGGCGCTGAGGTCTGAATCAGTCATATTCCATCTACCTCGGAACGGAGTTCGCTCGAAAGCCGCAGGGCAATATCAAGGGAATGGGATCGGTTTCCAGCCATGCATCTCACGGCATATTTTCCATTTTCGGGCGCGCAGTACAGGGCGCGGATCCGCACTTCGCCGCCCGATACTTCGCAGAATGCCGCGGAGGGAAGCGAGCAGCCGCCATTCAGATTCTTTATGACTAGACGCTCGGCAAGAGCGGCGGTCCGGCTCTTGGGATCGTCCAGCTCGGCAAGAAGAGATGAGTCGAAATCACGCCGTCCCTGTATGGCAAGAATCCCCTGGCCTGCAGCGGGGATCATCTCGGCGATGGAGAAAAAATAGGAGATGCGGCTGCCAAGATTGAGCCGTTTGAGCCCGGCCGCGGCGAGTACAAGTACTCCATACTCTCCCCTGTCCAGTTTTTCGATCCGGGTCGGCACATTGCCCCGTATCGGCGCGATGGCGATATCCGGGAAAAGCCGCAGGAGCTGGCAGCTGCGCCTCGCGCTGGAAGAGCCTGCCCTGAGTCTGTGAATATCGGGCAGGGAGTCTGCAAGTCCCGCGCTTCCTCTATCGGGCAGCACAAGCACATCGCGCGGATCTTCGCGGGTCGAAAAGGCAAGAATGGGCAGATCATCGGGCAGCTCAAGAGCCATATCCTTGAGGCTGTGCACGCAGAGATCTATTGTGCCTTCCCGCAGGGCGGCTTCCAGATCCTCTGTGAAAAATCCCTTTCCCTCGACCGAATCAAGGGATTTCTGCTGATCCCTGTCGCCGGCAGTATCCATTGTTACAAGCTGCACATATACATCGGGATGGTATGCCCTGATACGCCCTGCAACGGCCTCTGCCTGTACAACTGCCAGCCTGCTTTTCCGGCTGCCTATTTTTATGGTCCGCATTCAACTCCTCAATTCTTCGGCTTTCTGCTGGCCGCTGTACCAGTTATGAAAGGCAAACAGCAGGGCCTGGCTTTTTTTAAGCGCATACCTGCCTGCCGATTCCGCTATTTCCTCCCTGTCCACATCTGTCCCCTCGGGGATCTCCCTGCGGATAAAATCCTCAATCGCGCCGGCGAATCTGCCAGCGAGCAGCTCAACCTCCGGCAGACATTCCCAGGCGGAAAGCTGCTGGGCAAAGGTATCCAGATAGCGGCTGATTATCTGTTCGGCCTGCTCTTCTGCCCGCTGTCTGGTCTCGATGCCTGTCCTTGAAGGGATGTCATCTATAGTGAGGAGAAGGCTTCCATCTATTTCCGCGACTTCAGGCTCAATATCGCGGGGCACGGCAAGATCCACGAAGAGCCGCGGTGCGGGCCTGAGGAGGGCCACTGCATCGCGCTTTACGGTATAGTGCGGGCTTGTTGTCGCACTCACTACAATCCGTGCGCTGTCCATGACTTCATTTCTGCTGTCATAGGCGACAGTGCGGCAGCCGGCGGGCATGCAGCGCAGGTCCTCCCCGCTGTGGTGATGACGGCCAAGCGTTATCGTGACATCGGCCCCGCAGGCGGCGAGAGCGGCTGCTGCGCTGCGGCCCATGTCGCCGCAGCCGATGACGAGGCAGGGCAGTCCCTCAAGCTGGGGAATATGGCTGCGCAGTACGGCAGTCATCTCTGCCGCGACAGAGGAATGATTTTCTGTAAGCTGAACGCTGGACCGTATTTCCTTGCCTGCAGTCACCGCATACTGGAAGAGTTTGTTCAGGACGGTGCCGCCTGTTTTTTCCTTTACTGCCAGGTCCAGCGCATTTTTGAGCTGGCCGAGAATCTGGTTCTCGCCCCAGATGCGGGAGTTGAGCCCGGAGGCTGTCCTGAACAGAGAACGGCAGGCCTCCATTCCGCTGAGGCTGGCAATATATGAGCTATACTTTTCGTAGGGGACTCCGCAGAAACTGCAGAGAAGGCGGCCGGGCTCGAGTTCTTCCGGCAGTGCGCCGGGCTCCGGGCAGTCCGCATCCAGCCAGAGCTCTGTGCGGTTGCAGGTCGAATAGACAATGCATCCCCGCAGGCCTGGCAGGGCAGAAATGCTGTGCATGGCCGTGGCGGATTTTTCGGCGGTACAGGCGAAGAGCTCCCGTACTTCAAGCGGTGCCGATGCGGCATCTATTCCGGACATTATAATACTCATGCGCAGCCTTCTATAGGGCCGTCTCTGTCAATTCGGCATATCTGGCTTCGAGCAGGGCGCCAAGCTCGGCGCCGGAGACAGCGCGGGCGCCGGGGCCAACAAGGGACAGCCCGTATTCGAGCATCTTTCCGAGAATGCTCCGCAGAGCTTCGGACTCCATTCCGGCGCCGGTGAGCCTGAGCCGGTACTGCCCGAGAAGCTCAGTGAGAAGCCCATAGGCCGCAGGGAATTCGGACTCTATGCGCTGTCTGCAGCTTTTTGCGAGCAGAGGATAGAGACCTGAGGTTGAAATGCCGAAGACAAGCGGGCCGCGTCTGACAATCGATGGAAAATAAAAACTGCAGAGCTCCGGATCGTCGACAACATTTACCGGAATGTGCAGAGCAGCGGCATCGTCGTGTATCTGTCTGTTGACAGCACGGCTGTCCGTCGCGGCAACCGCGAGGACAGCGCCCGAGAGATCGCCGCCTGAATAGGGACGCTGCAGAGCGGCAATTGTGCCCGATTCGGCAAGCAGCCGCAGCTGCCTGCCCCACTCCGGGCTCACTACCCTTACCGCCGCGCCGAATTCCAGAAGTTGGGAGACCTTGCGGAATGCAACCTCCCCGCCGCCCGCAACCAGAACGCGTTTTGCCTTCAGGCTGATGAACAGCGGGAAGAATGCCTCCTGCTCAGCGCACACTCTGGTGCTGCTCAAGCGGTTTGACATGGATATTGCTCCGGTACTCCGTCTCCGCCCAATTGATATTTTCTGCGATCATCGCTTCGGGATTGAGGGTTACGTCCTTGAGCATAAAGTCTTTGAACTTCTGATAGCCCGCGCGGTCGATCAGATGTCCGCCGTGAATATATACGGGCTTGCCGCCGAGGACCCAGTCGGAGAAAGCCGGCCAGTTTTTAAGAATCGCGAGCACGCAGTCTTCCGTAAGCCAGTTGGCAAACATCTTGCCCATGCGCGGATACTGCTTGCCGGTGCGCCCGCCGATCAGAATCTTGTAGAACTGCCTGTTCGGGCGGTGCCATGCTCCGGTCGGGCAGGCAATGACACATTCGCCGCAGCCGACGCAGCAGCAGGTATCCTTGTCGATTTTATGCTTGTCGTTGAGTTTGAGAACGCGGGTCGCGGCCTGGGAGCATTTTTTAACGCAGGCTCCGCAGCCAATGCAGCGGTCTATATCGTAGACAGGCTTTGTGCAGCCGATAATGCCGAAATCCTGGAAATGGGCCTTGGCGCAGTCGTTCGGGCAGCCGGCGACGGAAATCTTGATATGGTAGGGATTCGGATAGATGATTTTTTCCATCTTGTGGGCGATATCCTGCGTATTGATATTCGCCTTTATGCAGTGTATGCCGCCGATACAGGCCATAATATTGCGCGGTGCGATATAGGGATAGCCGTTGTCGGTATTCATCTCCACGCCGCAGATACTGCATTCGATCTCGTCCAGGAAGGGTTTGATATACGCGTTGACAGCCGGAATACTCTCGGCCCTGATGCAGGGAATATTCAGCGTCTGGCGCAGGCCAATATGGAAGGAACCATTGCCCCAGGTCTCGCAGACATGCCGCACAAGATCAAGCCACTTTGATTCCATGACGGCACCGGGAACACGCAGCTGGAGCATGAACTCGCCCTGCTCCTTTGACTGCCTGTAACAGTTGTTCCTTATTTTCTTTATATTGCAGTCTTCGCTCATAATTGATGTTCCTCCTAGTCGATCAGTGTCTTGGCCTTTGCGTAGCCGAACACGGGGCCGTCGAGGCAGACATATGTTTCGTCGATGCGGCAGTGCCCGCACTTGCCGATGCCGCAGGACATCTTGCGTTCAAAGGACATCCAGATCTTGTCTTCAGCCGCTCCTGCCTTGAGCAGCTCGAGACCTGCGTATTTCATCATTACAGGCGGACCTACAACGATGCATGCATAGGAGCCGCCAAAGGAGGAGAAAGGCACATCGGGGATGAATTTTGTGACAAGCCCGGATTTCCATCCGGCCTTGTCCCCGCTGTCCAGCGTATAGACCGCGTGGAAATGCGGCGCGGCCTTCCATTTCGCGAGCTCGTCGCGGAACAGTATGCTGTCGCTGTTCTTGAATCCGAGAATGAGATAGACATCCTTTGCATAGTCCGGGTCATCGCACAGCGCGTTAATAACTGTTTTTACGGGAGAGACGCCTGTGCCGCCCGCGACAATAACGATATTCTTTCCCTTGAACTGCTCGAAGGGCCAGCCGTTGCCATAGGAGCCGCGGACAAAGAGCGTATCGCCCTTTTTCATGCTGTACAGCTCGTCCGTTACCTTGCCTACTCTGCGCACGGTAAAATCCGCATAGCCGGGTCCGAAACCGCTCACCGATATGGGCGCCTCGCCGATTTTCGGCAGAGACAGTTCCATAAACTGTCCGTGGCGGATAGGCGTACTGTTCTCGATGCGGATTGTCCATTCGTTATCTGTCTGAGGTATAATTTCGAGTATTCTGCGCGGCTCCGGCCGCATCGGATTGTCAGTCATGGCTGGCCTCCTCCCCTTTTATTTCTTCAAGTGCACGGGATACTTTCTTAAGCGTTTCGGGGTAGCTGATATTTTCGGGGCAGCGCGCCGAGCAGCGGCCGCAGCCGACACACATCGGTCCGGAATGGAAACGCGCATTGTAGCCGTAGATTTTATGCATGATCTTATTGCGGTAGCGGTCGCCGACCGTTTTGCGGAACATGGCGCCGCCCGCGACTGTATCGTAGCCCTCTATCATGCAGGACGAAGATGTTCTGCGGCGCTCGCCCACCTGTGCGTTCTGCGAATAGATGATGTCTGTTGTTTCGAAACAGGTGCAGGTGCTGCAGGCTATGGTGCATGAGCCGCAGCCGATGCAGCGGTCATCGAATTCCTTCCACATCGGATGGGACTTGAGTTTATTCGCTGTCTCTATGCTGTCGATTGCGGGGAAATCGACCTTGAGCTCGTTTTTCTGCGGGAAAGAAATTGTATAATCAGCGGCCTGCCTGCCCTCGAAATAGGAGGCAAAGAGCTCATCGGTTATTTCAAAATATGCGCCGTCGGCATGCGGTGAGACCGCGAGCGAGTGCATATCTGTTTTATTCGCGTTTACGCTGCAGCAGAAGCAGCCGTCAAACTGCTCCGTGCACTCCATAAGGACAAATTTGGTGTGATCTCTGCGCTGTTTGTAGAATGAGTCCTGATAGGGACCGTTGTGCAGGAGTATTTCGTCCTGGATCTTTACGGCGTTGATATCGCAGGCGCGGCCGAACACGAGAATATCGCGCTTATCCTTTTCGGAACTCTCGCGGAATTCATCCTCTGTAAAATAGAACATAGTTTTGGTAATGGGCTTTAGTACTTCTTTCAGCGAAAACGTAGACCGGGCATGGAATTCTATTTCGCCGAAAGAATGGACAGGGCGATACAGGATTGAATCCTGCAGAGCGTATCTGCCGCCGGACGGAACCCTGACCGGGGCATATATCGCATATTTCTCCTCGAGCAGGCTGAACAGAGATTTCAGTTCCGCCGCGTTTAAAAAGCATGTTTTTGAATGCTTCATAGCACCCCCCATGTTATCAGACGGATAGCCCGGCACGTGCAGACGATCTACCGCATGATTTATGTAACTGCGATTATAGATATTGAAAATGTATTTGTAAAATGCTATTTTATTCATATATACATGCGTTCTATTGCATGTATAAAGGGAGATGTGCAGTGGTTACGAACAGAGACCTTGAGATATTCGTATGCGTCGCCGAAAAGGGCAGCATTACCGAGGCCGCCAATACACTGCATATCTCGCAGCCGACAGTGAGCCATGTTATCGGCTTTATTGAACAGACCTATTCGATACGGCTCTTTGACCGCCTGTCCAAAAAACTGTATATAACAGCGGCAGGCTCAGAGCTCCTTGCCTATTCGCGGATTGTCCTCTCCGATATAAGAAAGACAGATGAATACCTTTCGCACGCGGCAGGGAAAATGACAATCAGGGTCGGGGCATCCCTCACAGTTGGAAGTATATTTATGGCCCCGATTATTTCCAAATTTGAATCGCTCAATCCACGCATCAATATAGAGGTATATATTGATAATACGGGGAAAATAATAAACAAGATACGCGATGCATCGCTCGATGCAGCCGTAATTGAGGGATATACCGATTCGAGGGATCTCTCCGTAAAGGATATCTATACCGACGAGATGGTCCTTATCTGCGGGAAGAAGCATCCTTTTGCGGCCAGAAAATCGGTAAAACCCGAGGACCTTGAGGGAATGGACTGCATTCTCCGGGAAGAAGGCTCAGGGACAAGAGAGTTTCTTATGCGGCTTGCCGAAGACCACGGCATCCGCATAAGGGAAAAATGGGTCTGCCACAGTCTTGAATCAATTGTCAAAATTGTCGCGGCAGGACAGGGGCTGTCTATTGTTTCCGAAGCCCAGATATATGGCAATACCAGTGTTGTCCGTGTGCCGCTTGTAGAAAGCGGATCGATGTGCAGGACATTCAAGACTGTCCTGCACAAGGATAAATTCGTGTCCGCACAGCTGCAGAGCCTTCTGGATGAAATCGGGCATGATTTCGCGGAAATCGCATTAATGAAGGAGAGCCGGCGTTCGGGCGCAAAAATAAAACAGAACTGGAGCCTGTAGAAGAAAGCCCCGGCGCGCGGGATCCTGAAGGCCAAGCCGGGGCGCTGCGCGGGGATTCCGGCAGAGCAGAAGGGAAAGAGGCGCCCGGCGGGCGCCGCGGCGGGGATAAAGACAGGAAGGCGCTATGGGGGGTGCGGGGCCTCGGGCATAAAAAAAGGCCCGTTTCAGCTTAATAGAATTAAACTGAATCCGGGCCCCTGTTTATCGGATACAACTGCCTCAGCGCCAAAGCGAATCGACAAAATCGAGGACTTTTTTCATGTTGGCGGCGGTGCAGAAAAGAGGGTCGGCATGGTCTGCGGCGTCGAGAATTTCGAATTCGACGCGGGAATGGGGGGCCGAGCGGCGGGCCTTTTCGACAAAGAGTTCGGACTCTTCGTAGGGCACGAGATGATCCTTCCGGCCGTGTTCGAGAAAGAGGGGCGGCATGCCGTCGAAGATATAGTTCGCCGGGTTGGCGCTCTGGACAAGGACTTCGGGGGCTGTGGTGATCTGGCCGCCGATGTACTCGGATTCGGGCGAATCGGCCTGATTGTGATCGCAGGGCCCGAGGCCATTCCGGGCGAGGAAGCTGTCCATGAGGAGGAAGTCGGTGGGAGAGAACCAGGCGACGCCGCCCTGCACCGCGCTCGAAAAACCTGAGTTTCCAAGGGAGGCATCCTCGAAGTATCTGCCTCTGGAAGTGGTGCAGAGCATGAGTGTGAGATTGCCGCCTGCTGAACCGCCGACCGGATAGATGCGGCTCTGATCGAGCTGATACTCGGCGGCATGGGCGCGGAGAAAGCGCAGGGCAGCCTTGAGATCGCAGACGGCGGCGGGGAATGTGGCCTCCCCGCTCATGCGGTAGTTGGCGCTTGTGACGGCATAGCCGCGCTCGAGACCGTAGATAAGATAGGGATCGACCTGGCCGTCGGCCTTGTCGCACATTTTAAAAGCGCCGCCATGGATATGGAAGAGCACGGGATAGGGCGCCCTGCCCTTGTTGGGCAGATAGATGTCTATTTTCTGCGCCGGAGACTGCCGGCAGTAGGGCAGATCGCAGAATCTGTGTTCGATAAAATCGCGGCTGATTGGCTCTGGATCCATGCCTATGCTCCTATGCGCTTTTCGGCTTCGCGCATCTTGGAATCTTTCTGATAGTTGTCGAGTCCGATGGCGGCGAGGAGGACGACGCCCTTGGCGATGTACTGCGGATAGGTGCCGAGTCCGATGATCTGCATGCCGCTCGAGAGGACGCCGAGGATGAGGACGCCGATAACGACGCCGCTGACTTTTCCGCTGCCGCCCTTGAAGGAGACGCCGCCGAGGACTGCCGCTGTCATGCAGGTAAACTCGGTGCCGACTCCGATGGCCGATGTGGCGCTGCCCGAGCGTGCGGTGAGGAGTATTGAGGATATGGCGACGAAGAAGCTGCAGATGGCAAATATAAGCACTTTGATGAGATTGACGTTGACGCCCGCGAGGTGGGCGGCCTCTTCATTGCTGCCGAGGGCGTAGACATAGCGGCCGAAATAGGTGCGGTTGAGGATAAAGCTTGCGATGAGCACGATGACTGCCATGATGATGACGCAGACAGGGATGCCGAATATCTGTCCCTGGCCGAGGAATTTGAAGCTGACGGGCAGATTGAAGATGGGGTTCGAGTGGGAGATGATATAGGAGATGCCCTCGAATATAGTCATGGTGCCCAGGGTGACAATGAGGGGATGGACCTTGAGTTTGATGGTGGCGAAGGCATTGAAGATGCCGAGCACGATGCCGGTGGCGAGTCCGATGAGGACGGCTGCGGCCACAGGCAGTTTGGCCCACATCATGCTGATGGAAGTGATGACGCCGACGAGGGACATCTGGTAGCCGACCGAGAGGTCCATGCCGCCGCTGATCATGACAAAGGCGAGGCCCATAGAGGCGATGATAACGTAGGCCTGCTGGGTCAGGATGTTCTTGAAGTTGGTGATGGAAAAGAACTCGTGCTTGATGAGAGAGAACACGGCAACAAGCGCGAGGAACACGATGAGCATCGTGTATTTCTGGATAATGCTGGACAGGTTCTTCTTCATTGCAAAAGGCTCCTCTATTGTTCTCTATTGGCTAGCGCGACGCGAGATCGAGCACCGCGTTCTGCGAGAACTGGTCTCTGGTGAGCTCGCCGCTGAGTTTGCCCTCGGACAGCACGATGATGCGGTCGGACATGCCGAGGAGCTCTTCCATATCGGAAGTTATCATGATGATGCCGATGCCTTTGGCCGCGAGGTCGTTCATCAGCATGTATATTTCCTGCTTGGCGCCGACATCGATGCCCCGTGTCGGCTCATCGAAAATGATGACTTTTGAGTTTGTCGCGAGGGTCTTGGCAATGACGACCTTCTGCTGGTTGCCGCCGCTCAGGTTCTTTACATCCTCGGAGAGGGAGGAGCATTTAATGCTGAGGGCCTTTCCGTATTCCTCGCCGACCTGTCTTGCCTGGGCACGGTTGACAATGCCGTTTTTGGAGAGATTCCGGATGTTGTTGAAGGCGATATTCCATTCGATGGCCTGTTCGAGAAAGCAGCCCTGCTGTTTGCGGTCTTCGGGTATAAGGCCTATGCCCTGGCTTATAGCGTCGAAGGAGGAATGGATGCTGGCCTTTCTGCCGTCGAGATAGATGTCGCCGCGGGCGCGTCTGTCTGCGCCGAAGATAAGGCGGGCAAGCTCGGTGCGGCCGGCGCCGACGAGGCCTGCAAGCCCGAGTATTTCCCCTTTGTGCACGGTGAGCGATATGTCTTTGTCGCCATTTCCATAGAAATGCTCGATGCGGAGGGCCTCGCTGCCTATTGGGCTGCTGCGCTTCGGATAATTGGAATTGAGGGTGCGCCCGACCATGAGGTTGATAAGATCGGCGCGGTCTGTATCCTTTACCTGCTTTGTCGTGATATAGCGGCCGTCGCGGAGTATGGAGACGCGGTCGGCGATTTCGAATATCTCCTCGAGGCGGTGCGAAATATAGATTATGGTGACGCCCTGGGCTTTAAGCCTGCGCACGATGTCGAACATGATGCCGACTTCGTCGACGGTGAGGGGCGCGCTCGGCTCATCCATAATGAGTATGCGGCAGTTCTTCGACACGGACTTTGCGATCTCGACAATCTGCTTGTGCGCGGGTGTCATGTTCTCGACAATGGCCGCGGGATCTATATCGATCTTGAACTGTTCGAAGAGCTTTCTCGATATCTCGTTCATTTTTTTGAAGTCGACGAGATGGCCGTATCTGGTGCCGAAGCAGATATTCTCGGCGGCGGAGAGGGAGTCGATCAGGTTGAATTCCTGATAGATAACTTCGATGCCCGCGGTCCGCGACTCAAGGGGCGTGAGCTTTTTATACGAAGTGCCATTGACGACTATCTCGCCCTTGTTGGGCGAAATCGCGCCAGAGATGACTTTGATAAGCGTCGATTTTCCAGCGCCATTTTCGCCGAGCAGGGCATGCACCTCGCCAGGCATAAAATCGATGGAGACATTGTCGAGCGCCATAACGCCGGGATAGACCTTTGTGATATTCCGCAGCGACAGTACCGGTTCCATTCGCCCTCCCCGAAATGTGTGCCGCAGAACCCGGCTGGACCGGATTCCGCGGCTTTATAATTCAACTGGTCCCGAGTCTATTTCTGAATGAACTGATCGACGTTTTCGGGAGTGATGGCAGTGAGGGGGTCGGGGTTTTCCTTGTTGTAGGGCTCGCCCATGACCATCTTCTTTGCGAGGCGGTATGTATCGCCGGCGAGGTCGTTGCTGCCGAACTTGACAATGCCGCGGAGCACTGCTTCGTTTTTCGGGGACTTGGCGACGGCTTCGACTGCCTGGGGGTCGAGGTCGGAGGCAAAGGCGGCGAATTTGGCTTTGTCCTTAATCTGGCTGTCGGGGCGCATGGCGTACTCGTTGACGCCGGCGGCGGCGCCGGAATTGTAGCAGAGGACGAGCTGTACATCGGGCGCAACCTGCATGATGTTCTCCATCGCGGCCTGGCCTTCATCGTTCTTCTTTACGCCGCCTACGACCTGCACAATCTTGGTCTTGGGGCACTGCTGTTCAATTGTGTGCATTCCATCGCAGCGCTTGTTGGCCTCGGGGGTATCGCGCGCCTCAAGAATGGCGACTTTGATGCTGCCATCGGCAGCGTTCGGGAAGGTCTTGTTGACCCAGTCGGCACCCATCTTGGCGATGAGCTTGCCATCTTCGTACTGATCGGTAGCCATGATGGCATCGTAGGCTCCCGGATCGGAGCCGGCCGCCATGACGAGGGTTCCCGCTGCCTGGGCGCGCTTGATGGCGTCTGTTGTGGATGTGGGATCGACTGCCATAACGATGATGAGTTTGGCACCGGCGGTGGTGAAGTTCTCGATCTGGCTTATCTGAGTTGCGGAATCGCCTGCACCGTTGGCAATTTCGACATCGATGCCATCGGCAGCGAACTTCTGCTGCACGCTGTTCGAAAGATTGGAGAGGAAGCTCTCGGATGTATCGGGAATCGCATATCCGATGAGGATCTTGTCCGACTTTTTCGCTTCGGCCTTTTTGCTGCAGGCTCCGGACAGGCAGAGCGCAGCGGCACAGAGAATGACGAGGCCAAATGTTCTCTTCATAATCAAACCTCCATTGGCTTTCTATGGTTGATGAATAAATGATGGGGCCATTTTGTGGAGCCGTCAATTCTGCTTTGATATGCACCTATTCCAATTTGGAATAGGTGCAGTGTGACTGCGAATTGCTTTATAAAAAATCCGCCTCTATACTTTTCCCGATATGGAGAAAATTAAAGAGATTTCGGCGAGCTCGGGGCGGCTGAACATTACGCTTTCGCTGAGCAGAGAGGGGAGCGACTGCTTTGTGCTGGTTACGGGAGGTCTCGCACATCTCGGCGCGGCCGGATATGCATGCGGCGGAAAAAAAATTTTCAGCGCAAATTTTCCCGGCCACCGCGACCAGTCTGTTGTCGACGCTGTGATAGAGGAGATTGCGCCGGCTGTGCGGGGCAATCTCGTGGTGACGGCGGGCATCCACTACAACCGGATAACGCAGGATGAGATCGGCAGGGTGCTCGAAATGAGCAGGCGGCTTGCCGGCATGGCCGGGGCATTATTATAGAGGATGCTCTATATAAATTTTAATATATGAATGAAGGCCGGCATGGCCGGGGAGGCTTCTGTATATGAGAGATTTGCGGACTGCGATAGAAATGCTGAAACAGCATCCAGGTGAACTGGCAGAGACCGATACCGAGGCTGATCCCATTGCGGAGATTTCCGGAGTATACCGCCATGTGGGGGCGGGCGGCACGGTGATGAGGCCGACGAAGCTCGGGCCCGCGCTTATGTTTAACAGGATAAGGGGCTATCCCGGAAGCCGCGTGCTGATAGGCATGTTCGCGGGCAGAGAGAGGGCAGCACTCTTTCTTGGCACGGAGCCCGAAAACGCGGGGCGGCGCCTTGTCGAAGCCCTTGAGCATCCGATTGCGCCCGTGACTGTGCCATCGGATGCGGCACCCTGCCATGAGGCGGTTTTCCGCGCCGATGAGCCCGGATTCGATATACGAAAACTAATACCAGTTACGACAAATACGCCCGAGGACGGAGGGCCCTTTATTACGCTCGGCCACTGCTACGCGTCGGACCCGGAGACGGGCGTTTCGGACATTACCATACACCGGCTCTGCGTTCAGGGGCCGGACGAGATTAGCATGTTCTTTACGCCTGGCGCGCGGCATCTCGATGTGTTCCGCAAAAAGGCGGAGGCCGCGGGAAAGCCCCTCCCCGTCTCGATAAGCATCGGCGTGGATCCGGCGATTTCGATTGCCACCTGCTTTGAGCCGCCTGCCACGCCGCTCGGTTTTAATGAGCTCGGCATCGCGGGCGCCCTGCGCGGAGAGGGCGTGGACCTCGCGCCCTGTGTGACAATCGCCGAAAAGGCGGTAGCCCATGCCGAATATGTGATCGAGGGCGAGCTTGTGCCTGGCAGAAGGATACGGGAGGACAGCAGCACAAATAGCGGAAAAGCGATGCCTGAATTCCCGGGCTATACGGGCGCGGCCTGCCCCGATGTTCCCGTGATAAAAGTAAAGGCGGTAACGCAGCGCAGGAATCCGATATATCAGACCTGCATCGGACCGAGCGAGGAACATGTGAACCTTGTGGGCATCCCGACCGAGGCGAGCATTCTGCAGGCGGTCGAGCGCGCGATGCCGGGCAGGCTGCTCAATGTGTATGCGCACCGCTCCGGCGGCGGCAAATACCTCGCGGTGATGCAGTTCAGGAAGAGCCAGCCGAGCGATGAGGGGAGGCAGCGCCAGGCGGCGCTTATCGCGCTGACCGCATTTTCGGAGCTGAAGCATGTGATTATTGTCGACGAGGACGTGGATATCTTCGATACCGACGATGTGCTTTGGGCGCTCAATACGCGCTACCAGGGCGATATCGACACAATATTCCTGCCGGGAATGCGCTGCCATCCCCTCGATCCGTCCGAGACGCCGCTCTACAATCCGCTGCTGCGCGATACGGGGATATCATGCAAGGCGATATTCGACTGCACAGTGCCCTGGAGTCTGAAGGAGCATTTTGTGCGGGCGAAATTTATGGAGCCGGACATGAGCCGCTTTGTGATACGGCCATTCGGCAGCGGGGCCGTATAGAACAGCGGGGCCGGAGCTCGGGTCTTAGCAGAGGCCGCCGCTGCCGTTTTTCCGGACAAAGGCGGCAAAGAGCTCGGCGCGGCGGCTGAGTTTGGCCCGGCGCGGCCAGACGATGCCGAGCCGCGAAGTGACGGGCTCCGCGAGAGGGACAGCGGCGATAGAGTCCTTGTTGATATAGGAAAAGACGCGGCGCATCATAAATGATATGCCCTTTCCGGCGGCAACCATCTCGACAATATCGTCGGGGTGTTTGCTCGTGTATACCACGTCGGGCGAAAAGCCGGCCTTCGCACAGATATCTATTTCGAACTGCTTGAGCATTGTCTGTTCATCGAGAAGGATAAAGGACTGGCCCTGGAGACTGCGGATATCTATGTTCTTCTTCCCGGCCAGGGCCGAGGAGGCTGAGACTATGACGGCTATTTCGTCGCTGCAGATGGGGATGAATTCGTAGAGCGTGGGGTTTGTATAGATATCGCGGCAGAGGCCGAGTTCGGCACCGCCGGCAGCGAGTTCGGAGAATATATTCTTCGCCTCAATTTCTCTGAGCAGCACTTTGACCTGGGGCGCTGTCTTTGCAAATGCGGCGAGCAGGGCGGGAATCCGGTAGGGCGCAAGCACAGGGATCGCGGCGATGGTGAGGGTGTTCTCTGTCTGGGTTTTCATGGCGTCGAGTTCGCGGCTGAGACTGTCGTACAGGGCCATAATCTGCCTGGCGTATTGGACTGTGAGCTCGCCTGCCGGCGTAATGGAGATGCTGCGCCTGCTTCGGTCTATGAGCTGCACGCCGAGTTCGTCTTCCATCTGCATGATTTTTTTTGAAAGCTGGGACTGTGAGACGTACATCTCATCGGCCGCATTGAGGTAGTTCTTCTCTTCCGCGAGTCCGATGAGATAGCGCAGCTGGCGGATTTCCATAGACACAGTATAGCATAACAGGACTGGAAGCGCCAAAAGCCGCAGCCTCTGGCGCGCCGGCCCGGTCTTGAGCAGCAGGGCCGCCTTAGGCCAGCCGGGAGGCCGCCGTCCTAGCCGCGGGGCCCTCCCCTGCCAGGCCCGGTCTGAGAATTGAGGAGGCTGTCCAGGGCCTGGAGCAGCTCGGCTGTATCGATGGGCTTTGCAATATGCAGGTTCATGCCTGCATCGAGGGCGCGCTGCCTGTCTTCGTCGAAGGCGTTGGCTGTCATGGCGACTATGGGAATGGAGGAGCGCCGGGCATCGGGCAGCGCGCGGATGGCGCGGGCGGCTTCGTAGCCGTCCATCACGGGCATCTGCACATCCATGAGGACAAGGTCGTAATAGCCGGGCTCTGCGCTGCTGATAATTTTCAGAGCTTCTGCGCCATTTACCGCCTGATCGGCCGAGAAGCCGGCCTTCTGGAGGATATTGAGGGCGATCTCACGGTTGAGCTCGTTGTCCTCCACGAGGAGAAGACGCCTGCCGGCAAAATTCATGGGTCTGGCCGGTGCATTTTCCGCTGCGGCGGGAGGGGGCGCGATTTCGGCTCTGAAGCTGAAAACAAACTCGGTGCCAGCGCCCGGGCTGCTCTGGCAGCTGAGGCTGCCATCCATCATTCTGGCGAGTCTCTGCGCTATGGACAGACCAAGGCCCGTTCCCTCCACTCCGCTTACAGTTGCGCTCTTCTCCCGTTCGAAGGGCTGGAACATGCGCTTCTGAAATTCGCTGCTCATGCCAATGCCGGTATCGGCTATATGGATATGGAAGACAGCTGCGCCCTGACCGTCGGGGCATTCTTCGCAGCGGTAGCTGACAGTGCCGCCCGGCGCGGTAAATTTCATGGCATTGCTGAGGAGGTTCGCGACAATCTGCGAAATACGCAGGGAATCGCCATAGATATAGGGAGTATGGGATTCATCGCTTACAGTGAATGCAAGGCCTTTCTTTTCCATGGAGAGGCGGAACATATTTTCGAGCTTCGAGATATGCTCATGTACATTGACTGTCTCCCTGCGGAGTTCGATTCTGCCGCTTTCAATTCTGGACATATCCAGAATATCATTGATAATGCCAAGCAGATGCTGGCTTGAATACTTTGTTTTCTGAAGGGCGTCCAGGGCTTTTTCGCGGCTGTCGATACTGTTTATAGCTATATCGGTAAAGCCGAGAATCGCGTTCATGGGCGTGCGCATATCGTGGGACATATTGAACAGGAAGCTGGATTTGGCTCTGTTGGCATCCTCTGCCTGTTTCTTTTCTTCTTCAAGCACCTTCTGATAGGACAGGGCCATCTCCAGACGGTTCTCCCTGAGGCGGAGCATTGCGATTGCATATGCCCCGCCCAGGAATACGAAGATGGCGATAAACAGATAGACAATATAGAAATCAATATTGTTGTCGAAGACTGTATGGAAGGATTTATTTTCAATGTTTACTGCTATCCATTTATTATACAGTCTGGCAAGGGTTCCATCGTCGGCCATCGACTTCAGCACAAGGTTGACCGGCTCCTTGAGCTCCGGCGCGCTCTCTCTGATTCCCATGGCGGGGAAGCTCTCCATAAGTGTCATGGAGGGCACAAGATGGAGCGAACGGCTTTCTATTATTTTGGCCGCGACCGATGCATGGCAGATGCCGAAATCGGCGCTGCCATTTTCGACTGCCAGGAGAATCTCGGTATTGGTATTGTATCCGATATATGTGCAGTTCAGGGCAAAGAGCGATGTGAGAATAGAGCCGGCGGAGATTGCCACTTTTTTTCCGTAAAGCGAGCCGACATCGGAAATCTTTGTCCGGCCATAGATTTTGATGGCGTCGTGTGAAATAGGAATTGTCTTGAGTGTAGATGTCCTGCTTTCGTCGGCGAATATCTCGAGGCCGAGGAGTATATCGGCATCCCCGCTTCTGATCATGGCCTTGCACTGCTGCCAGTCGCCGAGCATAAATTCCATTCTGCGGCCCATGCGGTTGGCAATCTCGGTAGCGAGTTCGATATCGAGCCCGCTGGGTTTGCCCTGGCTGTCATAAAATGAATAGGGATTGAAATCGTAGTCCGCCGCGAAGGTGAGGGCCGGGGCAGCGGGATCGGTGACTGCCGGCTTTATGCTTACGGCGGGTCTGGGAGAAAAGCGCCCCTCCTTGTACAGTGTAAAAAGAACAGGAATAATGATGAGTTTAAAAGACAGCACTGCCACGATGAGCCTGATGCCGCATCTTCTGCCTGATGCCGAACTTTCCATAGCCTTTTCCACTACCTCTGTATCTTCTGCCAATGGATGCTTTGAAATATGACCCGTGCAGTCTGCGGCGCCGCGGCCGCAGACTGCACATGCTTACCAGATTCCAATGCGCTTTTCTGGGGCCAGGTACATTCCGTCGCCTTCTTTTATCTCCGGATAGGCAATATAGAACTCCGGGCTGCTCTTGAGCACCTCATTGCAGCGTGCCTTGAAGGGCGAATGCACATTGGTGTTCAGGGCAAGCTTGAAAAATTTATCCGTTATTTTGCAGGCCCAGGCCTGGGCATAGATCTCGAAATATTCTCTGAGGACCTTCGGGTCGCTTCCAAGGGGCGCAATGCTTACCTCGAGCCCTGCGAGATCGGCCGTATTCTCGTCAAGGGTCTGATCGCCTTTTATATAAATATTGTCTATGGCAATAATGGAGCTGTAATAATCGCTGATCTTCTTTCCTTTCTCTTTGAACTGCCGGTAGTCTTCTTCTGTCCACCAGCTGCGCAGATTGCCATATTCGTCGTATTGGGCTCCGCTTGAATCGAAGGCATGGGAGAGTTCGTGTCCTATTGTCTGGCCGGTGCCGCCAAGGTTCTGCGCATTGGTGTAGCCCGGATCATAGAAGGGAGCCTGAAGGATTCCGGCGGGAAGCACGATTTCGTTTTTTCCCGGATCATAATAGGCATTGACCTCCTGCGGGGGCATGCTCCAATAGCCGCGCTCCACGGGTTTTCCGAGGGAATCGAGTTCGTGCATGGCCTCGGCATGCCAGAGAGCAAGCACATTGTCTATATAGCAGCCGCCTTCATCGGGGGCCATTATCTGTGCGCTGTCGCGGTAATCTGGCCATTTGTCTGGATAGCCGACATGCACTTCCATGGTATCCAGCTTGCGCTTGGCTGCTTCCTTGGTCGCGGTCTGCATCCAGTCTAGTCCATCGATGCGCTTTCTGTATACATCCATTATTGTGCGGGTCATATTCTCGACATCTTTTTTAGAGCTCTCGGGAAAATAACGGCCGACATATATTCTGCCAAATTCAAAATTGAGAAGAGACTGGGTGCTCTCCCGCGCGGCAACCTCCCTTGTTTTTTTCTCTTCGATTCCCATTACGGCGTTATAAAGATCTTCGATGAGATCGGCTGTTTTAAGGCTGAGATAGGGACCGGTACGCAGAAGCATGACACAGGTTGTGTACTTTTTGAGCAGAGGGAGATTTTCGGCCTTGAGGAGGGAATCGGCCTTCTTCATCGCAGCTGGATCGCTCACTATATAGAAGGGCTGTTCGGGAATGCCCGCTCTGGCGGCAGTCGAGGGAATATTAAAATGCGGAAGCAGTTCCCTGATCTCCGCGGCCGTGTACAGGTTATAGGTTTTCTGCGGATTATTGGCTGTGGCGAGATCGAAGGCGCTGGCTGCAATGTCCTTCTCGAGGGCCATGACAGCCGCGGCATCTTTTCCTGCCTCATCGGCAGACTTGTCAAAGCCGTTCTGCAGGAGCAGCCCGGCCAGCATATTCTGATAGAGTGTCACTGCCTCCTGCAGATCCGGATCTTCGAGGATGGCCTTGCCTGGTCCCATGTCCGGCGCGCCAATCCATACGGCGCTGCGGGTTGCATTCCGGCTGTCGGGAGAGATGGACATGCGCAGCAGGCCTCCGCCAAAGCCATAGTGCATGCTTGCGTCCGCAGTGGCGGCGAGATAGGAAGGAATATCGGAAGCATTCTGGACTGCCTCGATAAGGGGCCCCGCCGCGCCCAGACCGGCCTTATCACGGCCCTCTACATCAAGCGCGCAGAGATAGAGATTCGCGATTCTGCGTTCGGCTGAGGCGGCGGGAAGGCTCTTTCTGTTTTTAAGCGCATTGTCGAGGATGCCATTGAGCTGGCCATAAATGCGCTGATCGATATCGTCGTAATAGGTCCATGAGGACTGGCCCGGGCGTATCTTCTTCTGCGAGATGACCCGGGCATTTATATACTCATAGTAATCGTCCTTGAGGGATGCGGATCCGCTCCGGGCCTTTTCTGAGGCCGGAGTTCCTGCGCAGGAAGCGAGAAAACCTGTTATAAGAAGTCCAAGAGACAGGGCCGAAAGAAAACGTCTCATTATTCCCCCTATGGCTCTGGCGGCGGAGATGGCTGCTGCAGCCGGTTCCAGCCGCCCGGACTGACGCAAATCAGAACAAAGTATTGTCTGCGGCTGGGAGCTTGTCAAATTTAAGGCCTCTTTCTCTTAGCTGCGCATTAACGGTACAATAGCCCTGTTTTCCGTATGGAATACAACCTAAATGGGAGGCCCCTGGCCTGGGCTGCCCAGGAGGGATCGGCTCTGCATGAATGCCTATATGCCCTATATTGTGACTGATATCTTCTGTGCCCTGTACGCGTTTTCTACTTTTATGCATCTGAATCCAAGCATAGGTTCAGAGCATGAGGTCCAGAAGCTCAGAAACATGATTTTATTATTTATTGTTTTTACCCTCTGCAATATTGTCTGGGCCGCCTGCGAGGGCGGGCTGATACATATCCCGGCTCTCCTCTCTCTGGCTGTGAGCGCGCTTCTTGTTATGTCTCTGACCTTTGGCTGTTATTTCTGGTTCCTCTTTGTTGAGGCACGGCTCCATCCGGACCGGAGCTATTCAGCCATGACGAGGATGCTCTGCCTTGTGCCGGCAGCCGCCATTGCACTGATGGATGCGCTCTCCATTTTTACCGGCTGGCTGTTTACCCTCGACAGCAGGGGCCTCTACACATCGACCGATGCATTTATCATTCAAAGCATTGTGAATTTCGGCTACCTGCTTATTCCGACCGTCGAGTTTTTTATCAGGGCTGTCCGCACCGATTCGCGGGAAATGCGGAAGGAATATCTGACCTATGGAATCTATATGATTGTGCCTCTGACTTTTGGCTATTTTGAAGACTGCTTCCCCACTGTTCCAGTGCTGGAGCTCTCGATCTTTCTGATGATTCATGTATTCTTTGTTACAATCCAGGATTTGCAGATTCACAATGACGCGCTTACCGGGCTCAATAACAGACAGAGACTCTATTCCTATATGCGCGACACCCTGCCCGCCGCCTCGGAAAAAAGACCTCTCTTTCTTTCGATGATCGATATCGATTCCTTTAAATCGGTAAATGATAAATACGGCCATATCGAAGGAGACAGGGCGCTGAAGGCAGTGGCCCGCTCGATTATGAAGGTATCGGGCAGCTGCGGTGCCTTTGCAGCCCGCTATGGCGGCGATGAGTTCTGCATTGTCTCTGCCTCGGATCCGGCCGAGATGCGCAAGGCACTCGACAGCGCGCTGGCAGAGGCATCACAGGGTCTCCCCTGTGAAATACATGTGAGCATGGGCTATACCGAATGCCGCGGAAGGGAAAAAGATCCACCTCTTATAATTGGCCGCGCGGACTACAAGCTCTATGAGGAGAAAAAAACAAAGCACGGCAGCCCGATCAGTTCTGTCTGATATGGAACCCATCCGGCAGCGCTGGGACTGCAAGAAGAGGGGAAACAGACTGATCTGTTTCCCCTCTTTGATTTTTAGCTGATTTGGGCTGTCGGACCGGGACTGTTACCAGATTTTTATTCTGGCTTCCGGAGCCATATACATAGGATCCCCTTCCTTGAGATCAGGATAGGCGATATAGAAGGTGTCTGTATTCCTGACAACCAGATTTACCCGCGCCTCATTGGGGGAATGGGTATCATTGGCGATCAGCATCTTGGCATATTCAGGCTTCATGAGCTCGGCCCAGATGCGCCCATAGCTTTCGTAATATTTCCTGAGTTCGGCGGGATCATCTCCCACGAGGGATGAACTTACGGCGACTCCGCCAAGGTCGGCGATATTCTCTCCGGCGGTGAGATCGCCATTGATATGAATGCCGTCCATAACAACGAAGCCGCTGTACAGGTCTTTTACCTGCTGGGCCTTGGCCATGAATTTTTCGTAATCTTCTTTGGCCCACCAGATATTGTGATTGCCATTTTCGTCGTACTGGGCGCCTGTATCATCGAAGCCATGGCTGATTTCATGGCCGATTACGGCCCCAATGGCTCCTAAATTCTCGGCGCGGCTGCGATGTGCATCATAGAAGGGCGGCTGCAGTATGGCGGCCGGGAAATTGATATCGTTATAGTTGGGATTGTAAAAAGCGTTTACTGTCTGAGGCGTGGTAATCCACTCAGTCTTGTCTGTGGGTTTGCTGAGCACATCGAGACTGTGCTGATAATCGACAGCATTTATGGTCAGGACATTGTCGATTAGTACTCCGCCTTCTGAGGGGCCCTTTATTTCGAGGCTGTTGTGGTAGTCTGGCCACTTGTCGGGATAGCCTATTTTGAGGGCCATTTTGGCAAGTTTCTTCTTGGCGGCGGCCTTGGTCGGAGCGCTCATCCAGTCGAGAGCATCGATGCGTTTTGCATATTGCGCCTTGATATCGTTTACAATTGACTCAACATCTTTTTTCGCGGCCGGGTTGAAGAAATTCGCGGCGTAGAGCTTGCCAAACTCATCGGGCAGAAGGCTCTGTGCAAGATCGCTAGCAATCCGCTCGTCGGTTTTCCGTGCCGCAATTCCCCTGATGCTGTTCTGGTAATCCAGTTTGAAGTTTCTCATATCCATAGTGAGATAGCTGGAATAGAAATCGAGAAGAGCTGCCTCTGCGTATTTCTTAAGCAGAGGCAGATTTGCCGGCACAAGCACAGAGTCAATTTTGCGCATGGCCGCGGGCTCATAGACGATATAATGATCCTGCCCGCCCATTCCGCTCTGGACGGCGAGATCGAGCAGATCGACATTCTTCATGAGCCCCTTGAGCTGCTCCGGAGTAAAGATATTGTGATATTTATCGAAATCACGCTGTTCGACTGCAGTGAGCCCGGGGCCGGCGAGTTCTTTATTAAAATTGAAAATATCTTCGGCATCCTTCTGCGCCTCGCTCTGGCTCTCGCCAGCAGCAGCCAGAAGACCCGCGATGAGCTTTCTATAGGCCACATGCATATCCTCACGGCCGGGATCCTCAATGTCGCCCTTGCTCATTCCAGTATAGGCACTGTTGATAATTGCTTCCTGTCTGGATGAATCGAGTTCGTCTCCTGCTTCCTCAAAGGTAAAAAGGATTCCGCTGCCGAAGCTGCTCTGAAGTTTTTCGAGAGCGTCGATATAGGCAGGAATATCGGAGGCATTCTTTATTGCATCAAAATAGGGCTGGAGATTCCCAAGCCCGGCCTTATTCCGTCCGGCACTGTCCAGAGCGCAGAGATAGAGGTCGGCTATTTTCTGATCGTCGGAGCCTTCCTTAAGGCTCTTTCTGTTTTTGACCGCGGCATTCAGAAGAGAGCCGAGGCTGGTGCTCGATTTTTCGCGGAGCAGGTAAAAGGGCCCCCACCATGGGCTGTCCGATGGGATCTTTTTATCCGCGAGATAGGCTTCATTTATGTACTTATAATAATTGCTTTTATAGGATACGGCTGGTACCGCATTTTTCCCGGCTGAGGCTGTGCCAGCACAGGATGCAAGGACCAAAGCCATAATGCCCGCAAGCGCCAGGGCTGACAGTTTCCGCATAGAACCTCCTCTGTGCATACGCCAAGACTAACTGGCTCCAAGTCTTGTGCTTTGCATCCGCTTTTGCAAGTTTTTTGCAGAGGAAAATGCGGCAATTAAATAAGGAGGTTTCCGCGTTTCAGACGCCGATAAGCGATTCCTCGATGTCGAGAAGAGCGGCGAAGCGGTCTGTAAGAGCCCTGATGTAGCCGGGACCAGTCAGATCTATGCCGAGGGTTCTGAAAAGCTCAATGCTGCTCTGGCTCGAGCCTGCGCTGAGAAAGCGCTGATATGAGGCCAGAAGGGCTCTGTCCCCCGCGGCAATCCGGCCTGCCACGGAACAGGCTGCGCAGACATCTACCGCATAAGAATAGAGATAATAATTATAATAGAAATGAGGGATGAGGGCCCAGAAGCTGGCCTCAGGCTCAGCCTGTTCATATCCAGGATAGTAGATGGCGCTGATTTTCAGATAGAGGCTGCTGAGAGCCCGCGCGGTGAGAGCCTCGTTCTTTTCGGAGAACCGGTGGTATTCACGCTCGAAGTCGGCATAGAAGACCTGGCTGAAAAAAGTATTGCGCAGGAGATTGAGCTCCTGCTGGACAAAGAATAGCTTCTGCCCGGGAGAGGCTGCCTGGCCGATGAGCCAGTCGGCGAGGAGTATCTCGTTGGCGATGGAACAGACTTCTGTGCTGAGGGGCTGGACATCGCGGCTGGCTTCGCTCTTCTGGGCCGCATAGGAGCGGGCCTGATGGACAGCGTGGCCAAGCTCATGTGCAAGGGTCGAAACACTGCCGTAATCTCCGGTGAAGTTGCTGAGTATCCAGGGATGGATGTCGATTGCGCCGCCCGAATAGGCGCCTGTGGCCTTGGCGGGAGCCGGGCAGAGATCTATCCAGCCTTCCGAAAAGGCCTTTTTCAGTGTGCTGACATAGTCAGTGCCGAGCACAGAGAGGGCTCCCTCTATGGCTCTCTGGGCATCCTCATAGCTGTAGGAAGGCGCGGCTGTCTTTCCTATTGGCGCGACCTTGTCCCAGGTGTAGAGCCTGTCGAATCCGAGGGCCCTTCGGCGGATATCGAATTCGCGTCTGAGTATGCCCGAATTGGCGCGTGCCCCTTCGATAAGGCACTCATAGACAGAGGGGTCGAGTTCGCTCTGCTGCATCTGGCTGTCGAGAAGGGAGGCGTAACGGTGCTGGCGGGCGAGCTGCTCGCTGAGGATAGCATAGGAGCTGAGGTTCTGGGCAAAGGTACCGGCATAAGAACTCACCGTGCCGAGAAAGGTTCTGTAGTAGGTTTCGCGGTATGCGCGGTCGGGACTGTGCATCGCATGCGAATAGTTCGCGTAGTTGGCCATGACTTCGCGGCCGTCGGGGTCCTGTACTGTACGCCAGGGCATTTCGGAATAGCTCAGTGTTGTGAATACATTCTGAATATTGTTGAGTGCCTCGTTTGAAGGCGCGAGCAGGGCCTCGTCTCCGTCGGAAAGGCAGTGCCCTGCCCTCTGCTGGATAAGGCCGAGAGTCCGGCGCCAGGGAATGAGGGCCGGGGCGGAGAGAAGCGCATCCCAGAAGGATCTGTCTTTTGAGAGAAGGAAGCTGCGGAGAGAGCTCTGGATAAGGGAATAGTCTACAAAGATATTCTGGGCGCGGACTCTCTGGGCAGCGGCTGCTGGATCGCGGGCGTCGAGGTCGGCCTTCTGGCTGGCATAGCTCTGGATATGATTGACGCGCCGGGTGATGGCGTCGAGTCCGCCGAAGAGGACGGCCAGGCTTTCGGGGCTGTCCACAGTCTGCATTCGGGCGCGGAAAGCAGGAAAAATCTCAGTGTCGAGGGCCGCCGCCTCGGTATTGAAATCCCCATCTGTGGCAAATATCTCAGAAAGATTCCATCTGCTGTCCATGCAGTCCTCTCCTCTGACTGCATTATAGCACGGAGGGACCGAGTGACAGCTTTTATTCGCCTCTGGAGCGCCAAATCTTCTGCTCAGACAGCAGCTTCGAGGCGGCTCTGAATTTCGCGGCAGACCTGGTCGGCAGAGATAGGCTTGGAAATATAGCCATTCATGCCCGATTCAAGACAGAGCTGGACATCTTCGGCAAAGGCGTTGGCTGTCATCGCAATTATCGGAATAGTCTTCGCATCGGGGCGCTTCAGGGCGCGGATAGCCCGCGTCGCCTCAAGCCCATCCATAATGGGCATACGCATATCCATGAGTACACAGTCGAATGCGCCGGGCGCGCTTTGGGAGAACATGCGGAGTCCCTCGGCGCCATCCCCCGCAATGCTGACTACGAGGCCCTTGCCTTTGAGAATGACGGAGGCGATCTCGGCGTTGAGTTCGTTGTCTTCGCAGAGAAGGACTCTGCGGCCCTTGAGATCTGCGCCCGGCAGTGCGGCCCCGGCCTGTTCCAGAGCTGAGGGCCCGGCTTCGGCGAAGCGCAGTCTGACAGTAAAGGCTGTGCCCCTGTTGGGCACGCTCTGGACTTCGATAGTTCCGCCCATAAGGGCGACAAGCTGTTTGACGATGGAAAGCCCCAGGCCTGTGCCGACGGATTCGTATCCAGGGCGCATCTCCTGGGAAAATGGCTCGAAAATATGCGGAAGATAGGATGCGGCCATTCCAATGCCGTCGTCCCGGACAGTGACTGTATAATCAAACTGCCGTGGAGATGGCTGAGCCCCGGCGCCGCCTGCGGCCGGGACAGCAGCGGCGGGCGCGCTTGGCTTTGGGGCCTGATCCGGATCCGCCGGCTCTTCGGCTATTGTGTACCATATATGGCCCCCGGAGGGGGTGTATTTGACGGCGTTCGACAGCAGGTTGAGGAATATCTTCTCGAGTTTGAGCCTGTCGGCCATTATTGTGCGCCCCGGTACGCGGGGGCTGTCGACAATAAGTTCAATGTTTTTGTTTCTGGCAGCGCCGCGGATTGTCGAAGCCACTGATTCGACGAGTTCAGATATTCTGCAGGGTTCCAAATTGAGAATGAGTTTGCCGCTGCTCATCTTCGAGACTGTAAGGGTATCGTTGATAAGGTCGAGAAGAAGGCGGCCTGAAAGCTCGACTTTGGAGAGATATTCATTGCGCAGAGCAGGGCTGATGTCGGGTTTCCGGGCTTCGGCGGCAAAGCCCAGCACGGCGTTGAGAGGGGTGCGCATATCGTGGCTGATATTGGAGAAGAAAGCAGTCTTCTCCTCTGCGCTCTTCTCGCTTTCCTCCGCCCTGATGCGCTGCTCTTCGGCCCTGGATTTAAGGCTGAGCGCAGCGAGCTTTGTTCTGCGGCTTTTCGCGAGCATGATTACGGCGGATACAAGAAAAATAACGAGCAGGATCATTGCAGCGCCGAAAACCGCGATAATCGTGGGCGATATTCTTGCAATCGATGTCTCAAGGCTGTCCTGCGTGACTGTGCTGCGGGCGATAATGCCATTGACGGCGTAGGACGAAGCATTGATTCCTTTATTCATAATAGATATGAGCATCTGACTGCCGCGGCCGGCTACGGCGCAGAGTTCAAGATTTATAGATGAGATGGGGGCTATAGTATAGGCGCTGGGATTTGTCTGGTTGATAAGGTAGGTTGCGCTGGGCAGATCTATAAAAACAGCGTCGACCTTATTGGATTTAAGAGAATTAAAGCAGTCTTCGGCTGTTTCACAGGCGCTGATGCCTGAAGCGCTCATATAGTCAGGGAGGCTCTGCACAATGGGGCCCATGCTTCTGACCTTGACTGCTATCCGCAGGAGCTTCTGGCGGGCGGCGTCTTCCGATGCGAAGTCGGTACCGCTCCTGGATATCATGACTGTGCCGACAGAGGCATAGCTGCGGGTAATGCTGAGACCGACGTTGTATGCTTCGATAGGGCCGCCGCTGAAAACTCCAATGAGATCGGCCCCTCCATTTGCAATGGCGCGGATTGCAGATCTCTGATCGGGATAGCTGATAAAGACAAAGTGGAGGCCGGTGACGGCGGCAATGCGTGCGTAGTATTCGGGAAGTATTCCCCTGGGCTCGGTACTGCTTCCGTAGAAATAGGGTCTGTCGTTTTTTACGACTGCCACTCTGACCGGGACAGCCAGAGAGATATAGGCTTTTTCTTCCCGGGTAAAGGTTGCGTCGCGGGACGAAGTAAGGCCGACGTATTTCTGCAGCAGCTCCTTTTCGTACAGGGGATTTTGAAGAAGAATCTGGGCCATCGCCGCATCGACCTTGGCCTTGAGCTCAGTATTGTCCCTGGCAAAGGCAAAATAATAGGGAGAAGGCGAAAAACTCAGTATTGTTCTGAATCCCTCGCGATAATCCTCGCCTTCGACAAAACCGTCCCTCTCTCCGCGGCGGACTGCATCCATGGCCTCATCGGCAGTATTGTACTCCCTGATATCCGGGCTGAATCCATATTGATGGCACCAGCTGCGGAGGTCTATGGCGGCGATATTGCCATGTTCACAGCTGATCTTCATGGATTTTATCTGATCCGAGCTGCCATAATCCCAGCGGTCATCATCCTGGCGGACAAAAAGGCTCGTGCCTGAATTGCCCTGCTCGTATTCCGAAAAGATAAAATTCCGCTCGCGTTCTGGAGTCTTAGCCATATCGGCGAGCATATCGAGACTTCCTGTTTTGAGCCGGTGGAGGCCTTCGTAGGCAGATGGCATATCGCAGAATTCAAGTCTGAATCCCGCGGTCTGAGCGATGTTCTCTATCATTTCGATATCGATGCCGCTCCAGTTTCCGTCTTTGTCCTGCACTGCATAGCCCGGCCCGTCGAAGATGCCGACTTTTACAAGTCTGGTGGCGGACTGGGCGCAGACAGTGGATGTGCAGAGCTGGACAAGAAAAATGAAACAGAGGAGCCGGAGCAGAACCCGGCCGGGCAATTTAGGCGCAGTATTAAGACAGTGAACCTCAGACATTCATTATCCCCGATAATAAAGCAGTGCCGCCGTTTCCCCGCGGCGGCACTGCCTGAATCAGCCTGTATTGGGTTAGAGCTCCTTACTTGCCCTGAGCCTGATCGTCAGGTTTGGGCTCAGAGATAGTGTAGCTTCCATCATCCTTGATTTCCATATCCATGAGCTCGGATTTATTTACGCGTTTGAGCATGTCCGCGACAATAAAACCAATCTTGTATTTGCCCGCAGGCAGCCTGACTTTGGAAAGCTGGGTGTTGCGGGTAAAGGTGACTTCGCCAAGCGAATCCATGCCCTCCTCGTCGATCTTGGCCTGATTCCCTCTGAGCTGGGCACTGGGGAATATAAGGGGCAGCTTGAGCGTATAGTAATCCTCGAGAGTCCTGACGTTTCTGCTGGGTGCCCCTTCGTAGGCCTCATCGCCATCCCAGACACCGTAGACTTCGAAATGGCCGGCAAGATTGGCAGAGATTACCTGGGAATTCACCGCCTCGCCGGAGAGAGGGGTGTCGAAGATATAGGCACCTCTTAAAAGATTGAAGCTGTCGTCGCGGGTATCCTTGAAGGGAATGCTGAAGATATAGTACCCGGGCTTTTCGTCGCTGATGTTCTCATAGCAGAGACTGCCATTGACGCCCAGCCAGCTGCCATCGATGCCGCTGTAGTAGGTGGCGTTTCTGACATCGCTTTCGATGCGCGGATCCAAACCCAGACAGAGCCAGTTGTCGTGCTCCTTGTCATAGTAATAGAGCACGCAGTCGATCTCCGAGATCATTTCGTTTCCGCTCACGACGCTGAGCCTCAGCTGATTTTTGCCTTCGGGCAGATCAAGCTTATAGAATACCCGGTAGCCTGCATCGCCAATATCGGGACGGCGCTTTACCTGGCTGTATACCCAGGTGGGAGCTGTCCATGCATTGCAGATGCGGTCGAGGAAGGCCAGATAGCTGGCGTTCGGGCTGTTGCGGGAGTAATGATCATATTCGGATGGAGTTGCGGACAGATTATAGAAAAATGCGAGACCGTGGGAGCCGGAACGTGCCTTGCCGCTTGAATTGGCAAGCACGGCAGCATCGACCGCCTTTTTTACCGCGTCCGCAGTCTCTTTCTTTATGCCGACGCCTGTGCCCTTGATGGCGAAATCCTCCAGATCGACCATGGTCGGATAGTAATATTTCTGAGCGCCATCAACATGATAGGCAAAAGTGGCATAATCGCTGGGCTTGTCGAGAACAGCGCTGAGCTCGGCGAACATGGTGCCAAATGCCTTTGAGACTGCGCCGATTTTGGAGAGATCGATGCAGGAGAAGGTTGTGGTGGAAAACGCGAAGGGCTGGCCGATATCGGAGTATTTCTGAAGGCTGGCGGTGCAGAAATTTCTGCCAAGGTCAGCGCCGTTCGATTCTGGATGCTCGGAGAGGTATTTGACCCAGGAGGTATAGGCGCTTCCATAGCCGGGAACAACCTCCTCGGAGGCGATAAGATAATTGGCATATGGGCTGAGAGCCTGAGCTGTCTCGAGAGTAGCCATAAGGCAGGCGTCGAGGGCCACAGCCTCAAGATGTATGCCCGAGAGAGCGAGACCGCGGCTGAATTCCTCAAGGCTGAGCGAATAGGGGTCATGGAGATCATCCCATATAAGACCGCCGTTGCTGCCCCCGCCGTGATCCCATATAACCAGGGCATATTTCCGGGCAGGGTAATTCTTTGCACCCCAGCGGATAAAATCGCTCAGAGTATCTGCAGAGGCCATGCCCGCGAGGGGCTGTTCGTCTACCTTCTCAAATTTTGTGCCCTCGCTGTTATAGCGCCAGCGGGCAAGCCGGTCTGTCGGGATATCGATGCCGAGCTCATCTTTGGCGTGCCACTCTTTGCAGCCGCCTGTTTCGATGATCACATTGATGCCTGCATTGGGGGCAGCTTCGGCGATCTCCTTAAGATTGTAGGTTCCTGCTGCATCCTCCGATTCAAGATTGGTGCCGCAGAGATAGACGAGCACTGTCCACGAAGCCTGTCCGCTCTGTCCCTTAGAATGGGATAGGGTCTGGGCACCCCCGGCGCAGGCGGCCAAAAGGGCTGCTGAGGCCAGAAGGCATAGCGCAGCGACAAGAGCCGCCTTTGAATTTCGTCTTTTCACGTTTCCTCCCCCTGCTGTCAGGTATGCAAACGCATGCAGAACAGAGTCGACATACAGATCTGAACTCAAGTTTTGTGCAGAGGAATCCGGATTTCAAGCAGAAAAGACGCTTTTTCGCGTCCGAAGGCAGCTGAAAGGCAGAGGAGATCCAGTGCGGTCTCTCAGGGGCGAAGTTCCATAGCCCTGCTGATATGGCTGAACCAGGACTGGCCGTCTTTTCGGAAGGTTGACTCGAGATCATTTATGCTGACAGAAAAGGCCGGTATTCTCCGGCGCGGTTCATACTCCGGGTAATAGGAGCCGAGGGCGCTGAGCACAAAATACCTGCCTTTATCCCTGCCCAGATAGATCATGATATGGCCCGGCAGATAGAGCAGCGAGCCGGCAGGCAGAGCATCGAAGGCTTCCCTCTTCTGTCTGGGATCCATACCGTCGAAACTGACTGAATGACCGGGCATGGAGGACTGTTCGCCCCCATCGCGGGGCAGGCAGAAACCGAAGCAGCGGAATATCTCCTGGCTGAGAGAGGAGCAGTCGCGCGAATAGTACTGCCCGCCCCAGCCGTATCTGCGGCCGAGGGACTGGAAGCCGAGCTCTATAACATTGGCCGCCGTATAGGGCATCCAGCCTTCGCAGCAGAGAGAGGCCGGAACTGCAGCACATCGGTATTCTGTATAGCCGTCTGCCGCCCGGAAAGGAATGCGCAGGGCATAGCTCGCATATGGGAGCCGCAGCCCAAATGCGCTGTCCAGCCCGGGGCTGTCCCAGGGGAGGGCTTCGAGCACTGTCCCCATAAAGAGCTCGGCCCCTGAACCTGCGGAGTCAGGTTCAGCGAAATAATCCGGGCCGAGCTGAACTCTGTCTGCGCTAATAGTGACAAGGTGAAGGCGCGCCTGCGCTTCTGCACAGCTGTCTGGCGCCGCGGAGGGGCCGCCCGAGAGCGCCAGAGCAGTCTCGAATTCGGCATCGCCGCGGCAGAGCGCCACATCGGCAGCCGGCATCCAGCCCGCATAGTACCTGGTTATAACATAGAGCCAGGCGCCTGCGCTGTCCTGCCAGAGCACAAGAAGCGGCTCGTTCAGCATGATGCCGCTGAGGGCCGCACAGTCGCAGTACCAGTCCGAGATGTCATCTGTATAGAACTGCGCGCTGGGAAGCGCACGAAGGAAACTGCGTCTGACACAGATGCCCGGCCGGACAGGATTCAGATCATTAATCCCGCCGGGATTAAGCGGGGCAATAAGGGCATTCCAGGCCGTTTCGCTTACAGGCCCGCCTTCGGTATACCAGGGTTGTTCTGCGCTGAATGCGGGGAATGCATGCTCGAGAACATCGCGTCCGGCTCCGCCGCGGAAGGCGCGGAGATCATTTAATATATATGAACTGCTTCCATCGGCATGAAGCATTCTGGTCCTGAGCGCCTCGGCGTTCCACTGCCCTATCTGCTTCTGGTCCATGACAGGCTGGCAGGGGCAGGCTGCCCTGTCGGTCCAGAATGAGACGCTGAGCATCTCGGGACGGACATTGGGCGAAAGACGGATTAGATTGGGTTCGGACATGGAGTTCCTTCCGGCAATCGGCGGGAGGACGCATGCTCTGCCGCTGCTCTCTGTGATTATATAACCTTAATCGCCCGCAGGTTCCAGCCCTTTGAGACTGCCCAGGGGGGGGCCGCAGGCTTTTGCCTGTTGTGGAGCCTCGTCCGGGCAAGGGGCTGTTGACATAAGTCCGAGATCGGACTATAAAAGGGTCAAGTCCGATTTCGGACTTGACCGCCCCGGCGGAAGCTCCGCATCTGATGGCGGCGTCTGGACGGCAGAGGGGAACAGACAGATGGCATCGGACGGCATAGCGGCCCAGTTTACCGAGCTCAACCAGCTCTACAAGGAAGAGGAGAGCATCTACCATGAACTCGCGGCGGCTGCAGGGCTCTCCGATGCGGCGCACTGGATTCTGTACAGCATCTGCCGCAGCGAAAAACGGCTTTCGCAGTTTGAGCTCTGCGATATGCTCTCCTGCTCAAAGCAGACTGTCAACTCAGCAGTGAGTTCCCTTGCAAGGCTGGACTATATCGAACTTGCAGCCGACGCCGGGAAGCGCAAGGAAATCCGGCTTACGCAGAAAGGCAGGGCTCTCTGCCGCCGCTCCATTCAGCCGCTTATAGAGGCCGAGGAAGAGGCCTTTGCGCAGTTCAGCGGGGCCGAAAGGGAACAGTTTCTCTCGCTCTTTAGAAGGATGCTGGCGGCTCTCCGCCATACCACTGCCCCGATACTGGATATAAAGCCCTAAGGGGCCCTAAGGAATACAGCCACATGATTATCAGACTCTCTGATCACTTCAGCTATGGGCGCCTTATGCGCTTTGTCATGCCCACTGTCGGCATGATGCTCGTCACTTCAATATACAGCATTGTCGACGGATTCTTTGTGTCCAATGTTGTGGGCAAGAATGCCTTTGCCGCCGTAAATCTTGTAATGCCCTATCTTATGGCAGTATCGGCCATTGGTTTTATGATCGGGACAGGCGGCAATGCTCTTGTGTCCAAAATTCTCGGAGAGGGAAACAGGGACAGAGCCAACAGGATATTCTCGATGCTCATCGTGTCTGTCGCGGTGGCAGGCATTATTCTGACAGCTGTCAGCTATATCTTTATGCCCCAGATAGTGCATCTTTTGGGCGGCACGCCCGAGATTTCCGGTCCCGCGGTGCTCTACGGCAGGGTTGTCTCTCTCTCGGGCACATTCTTTATGATGCAGAACTGCTTTGAGAGTTTTCTCGTAACAGCCGAAAAGCCCAAGATGGGTCTTGCCGTCTCTGCAGCGGCAGGGCTTATGAATGCGCTGCTCGACTATACGCTTATGGTGCCCTTTAAGCTCGGGATTCTGGGCGCGGCCATCGCGACCCTGCTGAGCCAGACGACAGGGGCCCTTATTCCGCTTGTCTATTTTGCGCGGAAAAACAGCAGTCTTCTGCGCCTGACAAAGACCTCGCTGAACTGGCATGAGCTCGGACAGGTCTGTCTTAATGGCTCCTCGGAGCTGCTTTCGAACCTCTCGGCCTCGATAGTCGGCATGCTCTACAACTTTGAACTTATGCGCATTGCGGGAGTCGATGGCATTGCAGCCTATGGCGTTATTATGTACCTGAATTTTATATTTATGACTTTCTTTTTTGGCTATGCGATTGGTGTGGCACCCCTTGTGGGCTACAACTATGGAGCGAAAAACAATGCGGAGCTCGGCAATCTGTACAAAAAGAGTCTTGCAGTTACGGCGGCAGCCGCACTGGCCATGACTCTTCTCTCCGTGGGTTTTGCCCTGCCGCTTTCGCGCATATTTGTCGGATACGACGAAAAACTCTGCGCCCTGACCGTGCACGGCATGCGGCTCTACTCTCTCTCCTTTCTTATCTGCGGTTTCAATATCTTCGGATCGGCTTTTTTTACTGCGCTCGGCAATGGCGGGCTCTCGGCGCTGATTTCGATTCTGCGCACCCTTGTTCTGCAGGTGGCGGCAATTCTGATCCTGCCGCTTTTCTTTGGCGCTGACGGCATATGGACTGCCCTTGTGGCGGCGGAAGCACTGACGCTCTGCGTCACGGTCTTCCTGCTGCAGAAAAATAAGCGGCGCTACGGCTACGCATGAGTACTGTCCCGGGGCTCCGGGAGAAGGCCCGGGCGAGGGCTATCTGCGCTTGAAGTAGGGCGCGTTGCAGGGGGCGTTCCAGAGGCCGAGCAGCTCATCGTCCATGCGGGCGATAAACATCTGGAAGCCGGCGGCCTCCTGGACTGTGAGCATGTTCCCTACCGTATCGGCCACCACTTCGATATTGCGCTCCCTGAGGATGGCGGCGCAGCGGCGGTAGACAATAAAGAGCTCCATAAGCGTAGTCGAGCCCATGCCGTCGAGCATAAGGAGTATGCGTTCGCCGGATTTTATGCCGAGATCGCGCAGCAGGGCCTCGAGCATTATAGTGGCTGTTTCGTCGGCGCTCTTCATTTTGATGCGGCCGCCGCCCTCTTCGCCATGCTGGCCTACCCCGATCTCCATCTCGTCCTCGGCGAATTCCGCAAGGCAGGCCCCGGTGACCGGGTGAGTGGCACCCTTAATGCCCACGGCGATGGAGGCCATCTGATCGGCAAAGCGCTGCGCAATGGATGCGACTTCGTCGAGGCTCCTGTCTTCGGCAGCGGCGGCGCCGGCGATCTTGTAGAGCGGCACACAGCCGGCAAGACCCCGCCTTTCGGCTGCCCTTGCGCGCGGCGCGCAGGAGACATCCTCCTGGGTGATGATCTCCCTGACCTGTATGCCGAGCCTGCCGCTCTCCTCCACGGCCTTGCGGCCGGTGAGGATATCGCCCTTGTGATTGAGCACAATGAGGATGACGCCCTTCCCGCGCTCGGCACGGTGCAGGGCTTTTACGGTGATATCGGCCCCTGGAGCCGCAAAAATATCTCCGGCCACCGAAATATCGAGCATGCCGTCGCCGACATAGCCGATGGGCGCCGGTTCGTGGCCTGTGCCTCCGATGCCGACAATGGCAACGCGGTCGGCGTGCGAGAGTCCGTTATTGACAATGAGCCGCCGGTCTTCGAGGCTGACAATATTCGAAAAAGCCTCTGCGTAGCCCTCGAGAAGTTCGTCTGTGACATTATGAGGATTATTGATGAACTTCTTCAAAACAGCCTCCCCGGGAGCCTTCCAGGCCCCCTTTCTGTCCTCAGGTGTCAATAAACTGCCGCAGCGTGGCATAGAGCTGAGGCACGTCTATGGGCTTTATTGTGTAGGCGTTCATACCATTTGTTATGGCCACGCGTATATCCTCGTCGAAGGCATTGGCGCTCATGGCTATGATGGGCACAGTGCTGTCGGCCCGCTCCAGGGCGCGGATTTTCCGCGTGGCCTCGAGCCCGTCCATGAGCGGCATGCGGATATCCATGAGGATGGCGCTGTAATATCCCTCGGGGGAAGCCTCAAAGAGGGCACAGGCCTTCTGGCCGTCTTCGGCGCTGTCGACGCTGAGATTGGCTGCTGCAAGCAGATGCTCCGCGATCTCCCGGTTGAGGGGATTGTCCTCGGCGAGGAGGGTATGTCTGCCGCCAAAGTCCCTCTTATCCTCTGGCGTCAGCTCGGGCTGAACATGGGACTCTCTCTCCTTGAGTTCCTCTGAGCCGGCGGGATGGAGGGGCAGATCGATTTTGAAGACGGAGCCGCGGCCTGGCTTCGAATCTACCGATATGCCGCCTCCCATCATGGTGACAAGGCTTTTGCATATGGCCAGGCCAAGGCCCGTGCCCTTTATTTCGCTGTCCAGACTCTGCCTTTCCTGCGCAAAGGGTTCGAACAGATGCTTTCTGAAATTCTCGGAGATGCCGCAGCCAGTATCCGCAACCGTAAAGCGCACGATCGCCGGATCCCCGCTTTGTATTTCCCTGACCTCGATGGAGATTTCGCCTCCTTCGGGCGTGAATTTGATAGCGTTTCCCGCAATATTGAGAATGGTCTGCTGTATCTTGAGTTTGTCGCCCCGGTAGGACAGATGGTAGGTTCCGACGGGCCGGCAGCTGTACTTGATGTGCTTCGAGGCGCACTGCGATGAGACAATGGCCGAAATACCATCGAGAAAGGCCCAGAGCTCGAAGCGGCTTTCGTTGAGCGCGAGCCTGCCGCTCTCTATCCGGGACATATTGAGAATGTCGTTTATCAGCGACAGAAGGAATTTTGAAGATGCCTCTGCCTTGCCGAGATAGTTTCTGACCGGAGCGCTGATGCCGGGGTCCTCGAGGCTCATATCGGTGAAGCCAATAATCGCGTTGAGCGGAGTGCGGATGTCGTGGCTCATGCGGGAAAGGAATTCTGTCTTGGCGGCGCTCGCCTGCTCCGAGGCCCTCAGGGCTGCGCGCAGGGCTTCACGGCTCTCTTCGGAGCGCTTGTGCTCCTCTGTAACGTCGCTCAGCACCAGGGCGATGGAGCCAGTCTCCTGATCGATCCAGCTGAGCCATATCTTTTTGTAGCGCAGCCGGGGACCGCCCATGCAGAGCGTACAGTAATACTCGATATCGTCGCGTCCCTCGAGCTTTTGTACAATATCCGCGATTTTAAGGCGCGCCAGGAGATTTTCTTTTTCTTCGGGCAGAACGGTGCTCTCAATCAGGGCAGCTATGCTGCCTTCGAAATCATCGCCCCTCGCCGGGAGAAAGGGGCCGGTGTAATCGTTGGTGCCGAGCACGCGGAAGGAATTGTGCTTTCCATCGATATAGCAGATGTAGTCGTACTGCCGCCGGACAAAGCTGTTGAGTATCTGTTTCTGAATATGCATGGACTCTGCGTCGGGCGAGGAATCCAGAAAGACCATATACAGAACGCGCTGATTCTCCACCGTATCGATTGTGCCGCTCGCCGATACCCATATGTAATCGCCGGGGACAGAGCGGAGACGGAGGCTGAACTGGAAGGGCGAGAGTTTGCGGAGGGCATCTTCTATTATCCGTATGACCTGTTCGCGGTCGTCCGGATGCACCGATCTATAAGGATCGCGGCCATAGAGGGCGGTTATCTGGGTTCTTGTGCCTCGGAGAAGCTTGTCCATGCCCTGGCTTGCGAAGGATGGCACAAGGGATCTGTTGTTGATCGTATCGAAGACAACAATGCCGCCCGGGCTGTTGTTCATGACATCGAGGAGAGCGCTGTAGGTCCGGTCCAGTTTCTGCTGGCGCTCCATGCGCACATTTATATCGTTGAAGACAACAGAGATAACAGTGGTTCCATCGAGCAGGGGTTCGCCGTTTACACTGATCTCCATCCAGCGCACTTCCCCGCCCCTTGTGAGTATCCGCGCTGTCTCTCTGAAAATGCCGCCGCTGACTCCGGCCTTATAGAAAATAATGGACAGACGCCCCGCGTCTTCGCTCTGGGCAAAGCCCGGCTCGCTCTGGGAGAGGGAAGCGGCGATTTCGGCGTCCGATCTGCCGAGCAGATCTCTGAGCGCGCCGTTTACCGCAAGCGCACGGTACTGTCCGCCTTCGCAGACAAAGTATCCGGCGCCAATCGGGAGGAGTTCGAGAAAATCGCGGCTTATGTTCCCACCTTTAACCTGATAGCCTGACATAGCGCTGAACAGGATAACACAGCACAGAGGGGGCTTCAATCATTCTTCAGGTCCGACTGAGTTATTTATCAGCTAATAAAGATCAGGGCGAGGCTGCAGGCCGCGGTTCCCGCCAGGGCCGCGCAGATCGGGGCCGGATCCGGGCACAGCTGGAGAATCCTTTAAAATTTGACATTTATTATTGAATATAGGCATCGGCTCTGGTCTAATGGCAGTATTTTCCCCGGTTTTCAATTTGAATTCGGCTGTTCGGTGACATTAAAATAAAGACTAGATTTTATTATGCGGGCAAATAAAAGGCTGCCATAAGCTGGAAAAATGGAAGACCATATTTCTCATACATCTGAATACACGCAGTCGCTTGAGCGGCGCAACCGCGAACTCGAACTCGAAAACAAAAATCTGCAGAAGATAGCGGACTGTATTCCAGGAGGAATCCGCGTATTTATAAAGGAAGACGGGAAAATACGCTGCGTCAGCGCAAATCAGTATTTTGCCGCCATGATCGGCATTGAAAAGGAAAAACTGATTGGAGAGAGTTTTGAAAATATAGAACAGAGGATCCATCCCGATGACAGAGAAAGGCACAAGACCGAGACAGTAGCCAGCCTCGATGCCAGAGGAAGCACGGAGGGAACCTACCGCTTCCTTAACGCAGGTACAGGCCGCTACCGCTGGTATCATGTCGAAGCTCAGCTCGTTCCGCAGCCTGACGGGCGCAATCTGGCCTACTTCCATTATACCGACGTGGATACGCTGAAAAAGGCCCAGCTCAGGGTCGAGGCAGACCGGCAGCTCGAGAGGGAGAGATTTCATCAGTCCATCCAGTCTATTCTGAACGCGAACCCGAACTCGCTCTGCACCTTCCAGCTGAATCTGACAAAGAATCTCTGCTATGAGGGGCATGGGGCTTCGGTCTATATTCTGAGGACGCTGCAGTCCGATACGGCGGAAGGGCTATTTGCCAATACGGCGGCGATTATTCCCCACGATGACGACAGGATCCATTTTTCCACTATATTCAGCAGGGAAAATCTGATAGCGGATTTTGGCGCGGGGAAGAGCAGCCAATATCTTGATTACCGGCGCAGTTCCGGGGACGGCAGGCTTGTCTGGGTGAGGACGTCCATCGCGCTGCTGCGGAACCCGGAAACCGAGGATATCGAGGGGGCTCTTTATTCACTCGATATATCGCGGGAAAAGCAGCGTGACAAAATATTAAGTATTATAACGAGTCAGGAATATGATCTTATCGGGCTTCTGCATCTGAATACGGGTATTTTCGAGGCGGTATATCTTGGCGATACTCTGCCGGCTCAGTACCGCGAGATGCTGCCCGGGCCGGGCTCCTGCTGTGCATTCTCTGACATTTCCGCCCGCGCAGCGGCCCAGTGGATAGATGAGGAGGACAGGGCGCGCTACGTGCATAATGGCTCGATTGAGTACTGCAGAAAGACCCTGGCCGACGGCGGACAGTATGAGTTTATTGCGCGGGCGCATTTTCCGGACTGCAGCAGCGGCACTATGTACAGGAAATTTCAGCACTATGCCTTCGACGATGACGATTCCACGGTGCTTGTGGCGGAGTCAGATGTATCGGCTCTGTACATGCAGCAGCGCAGAGAGCTCGAAACGGAGAAGCGGCTCCGCAGGGAGGCCATCGCAGCCAATTCGGCGAAGACCGATTTTCTCTCGCGGATGAGCCATGACATCCGCACTCCCCTGAATGGCATTATCGGCATGACCTATCTCGCGGGCGAAGAGGACAATCCGCCCGCGACACGGGACTATCTCTCCAAGATAGATACCTCATCGAGATTTCTGCTTGGGCTTGTCAACGATATTCTGGATATGTCGAAAGCCGAGAGCGGAAGGATGGAGCTGCATCCGGAGCCTTATCTATCCGATGACTTTTCGGCCTATATCGACGCGGTAATCCGCCCGCTCTGCAACAGCAAGAGCCAGACCCTTGTATTCGAGACTGGACGGATCGGCGATATTGTCCCGCTTATGGATATTCTGAGAATCAATCAGATTTACTTCAATCTGCTCTCGAACGCGGTGAAGTTTACCCCCGAGGGAGGAACAATAAAGGTAAAAGTCCACGAGGAGCTTGTGCCGCAGAATAAGGACCGCATAACTGTGACTATAAGCGACAGCGGAATAGGCATGAGCGAGGATTTTCAGAAGGTGCTTTTCGAACCCTTTACCCAGGAAGGCCGTGCGGGCAAAAACCAGGTGCAGGGCAGCGGGCTGGGGCTCGCCATTGTAAAGAAAACCATAGAAGCTATGGGCGGGACTATTTCGGTAAAAAGCCAGATTGGGAAGGGCTCCACTTTTACATTTATAAATGACTATGACTTTGTGCATGAGAAAGATCTGGCGAAAAAGACCGAACAGGAAAATGCGGTGATCTCAGAGGCTGTACTCGAGGGAAAGCATGTCCTTCTCTGCGAGGACCATCCGCTGAATCAGGAGATAGCCAAGGCAATTCTGGGAGAAAAGGGCATAAAGATCGAGATTGCGGAGAACGGCCAGAGAGGGGTGGATCTCTTTGCAGAATCGCCCGTGGGATTTTATGATGCAGTGCTGATGGATATCCGGATGCCGGTGATGGACGGCTACGAGGCGACAAAAGCGATACGGCGGCTGCCGCGGGAAGATGCGGCGCGGGTGCCGATTATCGCGATGACGGCGGACGCCTTCTCGGACGACATGAAAAAATGCATTGAGGTTGGTATGGCCGGGCATATTGCGAAACCTTTTGAGCCCGCAAAGCTCTTTGAAACACTTGCCGGCTGCATACAGGCACGGGACCGCTAGCAGGGCTTTTTCTGGCCGGTACCGCGGGGCGCCCGCGGCGCGATTGGCGCGCGGTTTGCTTTTCTGCTTTTCAGGGATTAAAATATGAAAAGATGCACAGCACAGGTGGTATGATGTGTCGGCATTAAAAAGAGGATCTATTCTGGTTCTTCTCTGTACAGCCGCGCTGTTCTTATGTGCATGCGGCACGGAAAGCGGCTATAAGGTGAACAGCCAGCTCGCGGCCTCGGGAAAGGTGCGGCTTACCCTTATAGGAATGAATCCCGATTTCCGGGCGATGGAGAGTGTAATATCAAAATTCTGTACCATCTATCCCAACTGCAGCATTGAATACGAGTATGTCCAGAACTATGGAAAGACTCTTCCTCTGAGACTCGCCGACCGTGAAGACCGCGCAGATCTCTTTATCACCACCAATATACAGGCCGATTCGACTGCCCTCCCCTATGCCCTCGAGCTGCTCTCCCAGGGACCCAGACTCAATATTTCTCAGACTTATTCCGGCCTGATTGAAAACTTTACCTATGGCGGCAGAAACGGGACAAAGCTCTATGCTGTTCCGATGGATGGCGAACTCCGCGGACTGTATGTGAATACAACGCTGCTTTCCTCTCTTGGCCTTAAGGTTCCGCGCAGTCTGGACGAGCTTATTGCCTGCTGTGAGAGGCTGAAAAAAGCGGGCTATGTCCCCTTCCAGGGCAATCCCGGCTCCTTCGGCATTGGCCTTCTCTATCCCTATATCTGCAGTCTTGTGGCCAATTCGCCGGATTACCCCGGGACTTATTCGGCCGTCAATGCATGCGAGCCCGGTATTTCAAATCTGTTCCGTCCTGCATTCGAGATTCTCTATGGCTTTGCCGAGAAGCATTATTATGACTATAAATATATTGAATCCAGCAGAGGAGCCTTTGCAAATATGGCAGAAGACACCATGGCAAGGGATTTTCTGAATATTGTCCTTTCCGACGGCAGCTATAAAAAGGCAGACGACAGGGGACTTGTGGCCTTTCTGCCCGGCACTCTCTCATGGAAGGGCATTCTGGGCAGGACAAAAGAGGATTTTCACAGCGCCATTGAGTATAAGTTTATTCTCGCCCCGGTGAGCAGCACAGGCGGCTATGCCTATCTCTCGCCGGGCTATGGCATTGCTGTCAGCAGCGCCTCGCTTCACAGGGACTGGGCTCTCGAATTTCTCAATTTCTTTTTTACCGGAACTGTGAACAGGGATTTCGCAAGGCAGGAAAACGGCATTCCGAACACTAAAGACGCACTCGACTATATACGCAGGGAGTTCAGGATCTCCCCCGAGCATATCTGCCAGCTTGGCCAGGTGACGTTTGATTACCCCTTTTACCAGACGATCAGGGAAGCGCTTATAGATGTCTCCAAGGCCAATAATCCGAAATACATGAAAAAAGACGGAACGATGTATGAGCTTCAGCATTATATGGACAATCTGGAGAAAGCGCTTGCACAGTACAGACGCTGAGAAAACGCAGCGCCGTTTTCAGCGCAGCGGGAACCGCGGCCTCTGGAAAAGGCGGCTCCATTCGAGCCATCATACTCTCTGGCTCGCAGCTGGAAATGCTATAATAGTTATTTTAATAATAGTTATTTTTATTGCTTTTGCCGGCAGCAGCCGGCAGAAGATGTACGAACAGAATATCAGCGATATACGCAATATAAACCGCTCTGCTGCGAATATCTCTTCCGATTTTTTCCTTAATCAGCGCAGCAGGCTGATAAATGCGAGCGAGTATATACGGCTCAAAAATCTCGACTACGATGAAGCCCTCGATTATATCGCGACTGTGGAGACAGGCAGCGCAGGAAGTTTTGAACTGCTGGACAGCGAGGCGCGCGGGTTTGCCTCGCTCCGGAAAAATGCCGGCTTTATTCCTGTAGAGTACCGCTCTCCGGACTATGAGCGCCTAATGAAGATCTGTGCCGAATCCGGATCCGCTCAGAAACAGAATACTGTCTTTTTTACACCCGAGTTTACCGACAGCCTGAATGCGAGGAATTCCTTTGCCTTTTACCGCTATATCGCGCTGAGCAGAAGGCAGAATGGCGCTCCTCCACAAATTCATAACTATACTCTTCTTTCGATATGCAGGACAAAGCAGTACAGAGGTCTGCTCGAGACTGACTCGGGCTACAGGGATCTCGCGACCGCTCTGGTAAACAGGCAGGGCGACTATGTGATCGCCGACAGCGCCTTTAAGTCGGACAACCTGTTCCGCTATTTCTATGTATTCAACAATCTGAGTCTCGAAGAGAGGATGCGGCTTGAGTCCGAATTTCCAGCCGATGGGGGCGGCATCTACTATCTTAAGGATGCCGGAGGCCGCGACTCTGTCTTTGTATACGCCAGCGTGCCTGGCACAGACTGGATAGCAGTAAGCTCCGTGCCCCTGAGTTCCTTCCATAACAGCCGGCTGGATTTGAGTTTTACGCTGATAATTGCCCTGCTGCTGATAGCTCTTATGCTTATGGATATGCTCTGGCTCGAAGGCATAAACCGCAGGCTCGAGGAAAGCGCGCAGCGGGAGAAGGAAGCCAGCGCCGCAAAAACAGATTTTCTTTCGCGGATGAGCCATGACATCAGAACGCCGCTCAATGTGATAATTGGCACGACTATTCTGGCCGAGGATATTCCCGAAAATCCCCCCGAGACAGCCAAGTATCTGCGGAATATAGAACAGTCTGGAAGCTTTCTTGCCGCTCTTGTGAATGATATTCTGGATCTGAACAAGGTGGAGAGCGGAAAAATGGAACTGCATCTGCAGCCCTATTCGGCCTCGCAGTTCAGACAGGGCATAAGCGCTATTATCCAGCCTCTCTGCGATAAAAAGAATATTGCTTTTTCGATTGAGGGTGATGACAGCACGCCACCTCTTATGCTGGACCGGATGCGGGTAAACCAGATTTTTTACAATATTCTCTCGAATTCAGTTAAATTTACGCCTGAGGGAGGCTGGATAAAGCTCAGCTATTCCCTGTCCTTTGCGGGGCCTGCCAGAGAGGCAGACAGCGGGGACAGGGCCGGGGGAAGGCAGGCAAGGATTGAGTTCGCCGCCGCAGACAATGGAAGCGGCATGAGCACGGAATTCCAGCGCCATATGTTCGAGGCTTTTTCGCAGGAGAGTCCCAGCATGAGACCTGCCATTCAGGGCACGGGCCTCGGCCTTGCAATTGTAAAAAACCTTGTGGACCTGATGAAGGGCAGCATACAAGTAGAGAGCCTGCCCGGGAAAGGAACTGTCTTCCATATCGTGCTGCCGGCCGAGACCGCTCCACAGAGCCTTATAGAGCAGCCCGTGGCCGGCTCTGTGCTGCCGCTTGGCGGAAGGCATATACTGCTCTGTGAGGACAATCCGCTGAACAGCGAGATCGCGAGGAAAATACTCGAGACAAAGGGCATGACTGTCGACTGCGCAGAAGATGGCAGGCAGGGGCTCGAAAAATTTTCTGCCTCGCCCGGCTTTTTCTACGATGCTGTTCTGATGGATATGATGATGCCGGTGATGAACGGGCTCGATGCGAGCAGAGCCATCCGCGCCCTGCCCCGCCCCGACGCCCGGCTTATACCGATAATAGCGATGACAGCCAATGCCTATGATATCGATGTGCGCAATTCGCTCGACGCAGGGATGAATGCCCATCTTGCGAAACCCATCGAGCCCCAGATTCTGTTCTCGACCCTCGCCGCCCAGATTGCCCTTGCAGCCCAGGCCTATGATCGGGGCAGAAAAGTATAGAAATGCACAGTGTTCATATCGCAGGGATCGTCGATGCCATGGCTTCCGAGAAGCCGGCAGGCTATTTCGTGGCAGCCGTGATCTGGTGCAAAGGCAAGCACGCTGTTGTGCTTTTTCCAGCTTTGTAAAATTGCCGAGTGAAGGGCGGCAAAGGTTTCGATGTCCTCATCGAGGGCCCGTATGGCCCGTCTGCCCACGGGCGAAACACGGTGCATATAATGATCGTAATCCCCGTTGTAGAGAACAATAAGGTCGTAGCTGTCCGCCGCAATGAGCTCGAGGGCCTTTCTGCTGCATTCCTCTTTTGTCTTGTAGATAAAATAATCAACGGGCCTGTTCAGGAATATCATCGAAATGCTGTCGCCCGAGGTGGAGACAATGGCCGCCTTTCTGCCAGCCGCCGGAAGATCATCGAATACAGTAGGTACTTGAAGGACCGGTTTTACATAGCTCTGGATTCCATGCACGGCGGGCTCGAGCCCCGAATACATTGAGGCAAAGCATACGGGCGTGACCGGCGGGAAGACCGAGAGCATGGGAATAAAAAGCGGATTGAGATTGAAAAGCGGGCCAAAATGGCCGCGGTATTTTTCGAATATCCACTGGGAGATAGCGTCGGGGTTGTAAAAAAAGAGCCTGTCGGCGCACGGCCCCCCTGATTTTTGGGAGGCAGGGCCTGCTCCAGAAGAAGCCGCAAAGGCGGCCTTCGCGGCTTCGAGGACGGCGGACAGCGGAGCAGACATGCCCCCGCGGGGAGCGGTCTGGCCCATGCCAAGCAGGGCCTCAATAGTGGCGGCGGTCTGCCGGATGCAGTCTGTATTGTATGCTTTCATCAGCGCACCTTTATAATTGAACCAATTGTTGCAATAAGCGAACCTGCGACCACAAGAATCTGGAAGGGAAGGCTCCCGAAGCGGCCGCAGACCGGCGCGAGGGGATTTTTGGCGCGGGAGCGGTTATAGGCGACGATAATCGCGATGCCGGTGAGCACCTGGATGATGCCCGCGAGCCGCGTAAAGCCGACAAAGCTCTGCACTCCGAGAATGGCTATGACAAGACAGGGGAGAGAGGCAGCGAGCCAGCTGAGCTTGAGACCGAGTTTGGTCTGCTCGTGCACAATGTCGCGCAGATTGAGAGTGTTGGCCCAGAGCGAAGTGGAGAGGGCGAGCAGTGAAAAAATATAGCCGACGACTGCCACCCAGCCGCCGAGATGGGCGGAGAGGTCCACAAGGGCCCCGCGCTCGGAGATGGAGCTGCCGGCGCCGGCGAGGGTCATAAATGTTATAAGAAGCAGGAGGACAAGATTGATGCCGGTACCGGCCACTATCGAGAGGCGGATCTTTCGGACATCGCCGTCGAGGCCCTTTACCACCTGCGGAACGGACATGACGGCCGAGAGGGAAAAGGCAATCATGCCATAGAGGGCAAGCAGATTGGAGGGCGCAATAAAATGGCCCGGCAGCGGGCTTGTCGGAGAGCGGAGTGTCGCGACAAGGAGAATGCCGATTACGGCGACCATGCCAAACACGGATATCTTCTCGCAGACGCCGACAGCCTTCATGCCTAAAAAGACTACGCCAGCCGCGATGATATAATAGAGAACCATGGCGAGTTTCTCGGATATGCCGAACCATGCCACAAAGACAGCCGCGGAACCCGCGATAAAGCCGCTCACATTCATGAGCACAGAGAGGCCGAGCATGGCAAAGGCAAACCATGTAAAGAATTTTTTAAGTCTGCCTGTAAAGAGCTCGATCTCGAAACATTTTACAAATTGAAGACCACCGTTGTTGAGGGAGAGCTCGGCAATCATAAGATGCATGAGAAGATTGACAATATAGGCGGCTGCGACAATCCATATGAAATCTATCCAGCTGTTGCGGGAGGCGAGATAGGGCACCGACAGTATGCCACTGCCCACTCCGTGGCCGACTATGATGGCTGTGGCCTCGAGAAAGCTGAGGCGCGACTCACTCTGTATTCTGCTCATCTGGCTGCTCCTTTTTTAGGCAGTTCCGGCTGGCCTGCCGTCCACGGGGCGGATTATAGCACGTCTTTTGATTATATAATTATAGAAAGAGACAGAAAGCAGCGCTGCGCCCTAAAATCGCGGGGCGATTCCGCTGAAATAGGCAATAAGCACAATGCCAGCAAGGCCGGCCACAGTCATGCATATGCCGACAATCCAGAGCACATGGATCTGATGTTTGGACATCATGGCGGGAAAACCTCCGATTTGCCATATAATATCACTTTTTGTTCTCTTTCGAGACCAATTCCGGCAAATTGTCGGCAAAAACTTTATTGATGAAATGGATTGAGGCCCAGGAATAAGGGCTAACAGCGGCTTATGAGCACAGCGAAGGGACCGCCGCCGGGCGGAGTCAGCACAAGGCAGGGTCCCGAGCCGGTTTCGGCCGCGCAGGGCCCCTGCCCTGCGGCCCGGGCTCCGGTGCCGGCCTTCCAATATTCGGCTCTGTAGCGGCCGGCGGGAAGATACAGTATCAACTGTGATAATATCGGCTCAGCACCGGAGCCGGCCCCGGCACTGAGCTTCGACGGATCCAGCCACATAATAAAGGATCCATTATCTATTCTGAGCAGACAGGCTGATCGGGCCGGCGCCGAGGCGGGCCACTGAAGAGCGGCCTCGGCATCCCCGGCCCCCCGTATCAGTGCCGCAAGCGGATGGCCCTCGGGAAAGGCCTGCATAAGGCTTTCCCTGGTCTCAGAAATAGCTGGCAAAGTTGGCCTCGAGCTCATCGAGAGTCGGCATTCCCTCGATTTTTGTCCATCCCCGCGGTTCCTCGGCGTCACCCTGGGCCTCGAGTATCGCGAGCACAGTCTCGATCTGGATTCCAACACGCCGCATAAGGGGCGACTTTTCGTTGTACATCTGGTCGAGGCCGGGAAGACCTCCTGTTACCTGACCCGGATTGAGGGTCTCTATAAGATAGGCTGCAGTATCCGTTCGGTCTCCCCACTCATGATGGGAAAAACCTTTATGCTTGGGAGCAGAGCGGTCGAGGACCATGTTTATGCCCCTGTCGGCGGCCGCGATGGCACCTGAGGCAGCGTAGGCCATGCACTTTGGATGGGCGACAATATCCCAGGCGAGCCCCGATGAGGGCCCGGCCTCGTGCAGGTCGAAGGCGGCGCGCACATTCTCTTTCTTTATAATTGTGAATATAGCGGCAGCCGCCCTTGAAGTGAGGCTTCCATCGCCCGAGCCTGGATAATTTCTGTTGAGGTTGCGCGACTCGGAGGGCGGAAGCCCCTCGCCTGTCCCTGCATCGGGCGGCAGATAGACAAGAGGATCGGCTCTGTTTTCGTCGCGGGGATTTGTATAGCGCGATCCATAGTGGAATTCGCGGCTGCCGCTCATGCCGGGGATGGCCACGGAGGACGGGCCTGCCCGGACAGGATCGGGCCAGAGCGCGGCCGATGCGTTTGCCCGCGGTATGACAATAAGGCGGGCCTCTACAGGTCTGGCCCAGCTTGCAAAGAGCGAAGCCGTGACAACGCCGGCGATTTCGTCCCCGTGCGTGCCGCCCAGAATAAGGATGGCCGGAGCCGGCACGGAGACGGGCTTTGAAGGCTCGATAAAGAATACCGGGCTGTCGAGGTTTGTCCCTGAGAGGGAGCTCACATAGTCCGAGAGGGCGCCAACGCGGCTTACCTGGGGACCCGGCCTCTGCTCAGCGAGAGCAGAGGCATAGGCGGCTGAGCGCCGGGCCGCGCCCTGAGCGCCGTCTGAGGGCAGAGCGGCCGCCCCGCCCTTTCCGGCCGCGCCAGTGGCGCAGGCAGAAAAAAGCAGAGCGGCGCAGAGCAGCGCGGCGGCGCCCCGCGGCTTAAGCCGCCGCGCTGCCGCGCCCGCGGAGCCCGAAGCTGCGGAACTCTGAGGGTCCCGCGCGGCGGATGAAGCTGCGGCGGGCTGAACGCGGGCGGCCATATCAGTAACCGGCTACGGCGCCGTCACGGCGGGGATCGGCGCCGCCATGGAGCTGGCCGTTCTGAATCAGAATGCCCTGCACGCCTCCGAAGAAGAGGTCGCGCTTTTCGTAGCTGTTGATCTTGTAGCCCATTGTCTCGAGTGCGCTCAGTGTCTCGGGCGGATAGAATGCGCCTTCGATATCGAGCTTTGTCTTGCCGGGGCCCTGCAGATAGGTGCAGAACATGCGCGGCGCCTCGATGGCCTCCTGCATGCCCATATTGTAATCAATAATATTTGTGATGATCTGCGCGAGGGTCGGCACAATGCGGGTTGCACCAGGAGTGCCCAGAGTGGCAAAGGCCTTGCCATCCTTCATGATAATCGTGGGCGCGATAGTGGTGTTCATGCGCTTTCCGGGCTGGTAGGCAGCGGGACCTTTCTTGCCGTTGAAGTTGCCCATCTCGTTGTTCAGAATGATACCAGTACCGGGCACAGCGACGCCGGCGCCAAAGAAGGCAGACAGTGTCTGGGTCAGAGCTACAAGATTGCCGTCTTTATCGACAACCGACATATGGGTGGTGCTCCAATGCTGGGAATCGACATCGACCGGCTCGTAAGAAGTGGTCATCTGGTCCAGATTGATCTGTGCGGCCTTGGCCTTGGCGTAGCCCTTGGAGCAGAGAGCCTGCATCGGCACATTGGTGAAGTCGGGATCGCCGAGGACGTTGTAGTAATCGTCAAAGGCGCGGGCAAAGACTTCGGAGAAGAGATGGATCTTCTTCGGGGAATCGAAGCCCATCGACTTGATGTCGTAATTCTCGATCATATTGAGCGACTCGATGAGAAGGAAGCCGCCGACAGGGGCAGGAGCGCTCACAATGTCGTAGCCGCGGTAGCTGCCGCGCGCGGGCTCACGCTCGATGGCCTTATAGTCAGCGAGATCCTTTTCGTCGATGACGCCGCCATTCGCGCGCATTGCGTCCGCGATATTTTTGGCGAGATCGCCTTTATAGAAGGCGTCGGGACCCTCCTTGCCGATAAGTCTGAGGCTCTTTGCGAGGTCGGGGTTCTTGTAGGTATCGCCTGCTTCGAGAGGGAGACCATTGGGCGCGATAATGGAATAGAGATACTTGTCGGGCATGACACGCTTGAAGTTTTCGGCAATGACTCCGGCAAGAGTTTCGCTGACTGTAAAGCCATTTTCGGCCAGCTTGGCAGCGGGCTCGACAACCTCGGCAAGGCTCATGGTGCCATATTCGGAGAGCGCCTTTGCAAGGCCGGCGACAGTGCCCGGCACGGCGACGCCGAGATAGCCGTCTGAGGGCCACTTCTTGGCATCAGCGGGGCGGGCATTATAGGAAGCCCGGCTTCTGTAGTCGATGGAGGTGACCTTGTTGGTCTTCTTTATATATATGACGATATAGCCTTCGCCGCCGATACCGTTGGCGTTCGGCTCGACAACTCCATTTGCAAAGGCTGTAGCCACAGCTGCATCGACAGCGTTGCCGCCCTTTTTAAGGATTTCGAGCCCGGCCTGAGCCGAAAGAGGATGGGCCGAAGCCACCATGCCATTCGAGCCCTCGACTTCGGCGAGGATTGTCTTGGCCTTGGCGGGCTGGGCTGCGGCACTCTTCGCAGCCGGCGCACCGGCGCAGCTTATAAGAGCACAGGCGACAAACGCCGCTGCTATAACTGAAAACGCACTGACTTTCTTCTTCACTTTGCTGCCTCCACTATATTACTGAAGATAAGAGCCTAAACCATTCTTTACGATGTCTTCGAACGAAGGTATGCCCGAGACGCTGATCTTTTTGGATGGATTCTTGCCGTTGAACACATCGACGACAGCGAGGACTGTCGTAACGTGGGTCGCGACACGCAGGCTTAAGGGATTGTCGGGATCGTTTACCACATCGGCCGAATCGGTAGCGTTCTCGCCCATGGCTGGATTGGGTGTCTCGATAAGGAAGGAATCGGCGTCGGTATAGGCGCCCCACTCCCTGTGCGAGAGGCCGCGGAAATCCATATTCGAAGGCTCAAGCTTGAGCGTAAAGCCGTGGTCCATATCGACATTGAGCACAGCGGCTGCCGCGAGATCTATGCACTTGGGGTTCGATACCATCATATTGGCGAGTCTGCCGCCCACATCGGCTTCGTGGAGATCGAAGGCGAGATCGACCTTCTCCTTTTTGAGCAGCTGAATGACGGCATAGGCGATTTTCTGGGTGAGGCCCGAATCGGTGCGGCCGGGATAGGCCCGGTCCAGGTTGCGGAACTCCCAGGGCGGAAGCGGATCTTCCTTGCTGTCCGGATGCACATAGCCGTCCTTCGGATCGGGCATGCCCTGCAGAGCCTTGCTTGTACAGCGCGAGCCGTATTTAAAATAGCGCATTCCGCTCTTCGTTTTTATGGCAATCCACGATGGGCCGCGCGTTGTATACTCCGGCATGCCAGGCTCGCGCTCCTGGTTTGCAATGCCGCAGTTATTCATATTTGGTATTACAATTACCCTGCCCGCATCTACCTTGAGGTTTTCGATGAGGGTTACAGCGGACATAATGCCTGCTATCTCGTTGGAATGGGTGCCGCCTCCGACAAAGAGGGTGCCGCCCTTCTGCTTCCCCTCAAAGTAGTAGACCCGCGTATCGCCGGGAGTGCCGAGGAGTTCGGGATAGTAATCAGAGAGCCAGCCGGTCTTTGTGAGGTACTTGGACGGCCGGTAGTCAAAGTTGATGAGATAGCGGCCGTGCAGATCCTGCCTGGCCGCATTCCCGCTCTGCGCGGCAAGGGCCGAAAGGCCCAGGGCGGCGCAGAGAAGCCCCGCAATAAGGCGTTTCATCTCTCCGCCTCCGCCTTATTTGAAGGCCGCGGCGAGGGGTGCCCCCGCAAGGGAGATGCGCGCAACCTTGGTGAGCGCAATGCCCTTCTTCTGGGTCATCTGGGTAAAGAGCCCGTCTTCATCGCCAGTCTGCACAATGATCACATAGTCAGAGACAGGCACGCAGAGCTTGATAAATCCGTCCGACATCGGGCCGCGCCTCTGAGCGCCGCCGAGATGCACGGTGATTATGGTCATTTTAAGCTCCTGAGCCTTTTTGAGCAGGGCCTGAGCCCGCTCCAACTCCTGATCCGCGCTGATGCCCGCCGCACCGAGGCCCTTCGAGCTCCCGCCTACAACGAGGATCAGGGTTTTGAAGGATGAATCAAGCTTGTCGGCCTTGATAAGGGTATCCGCGCTGAATGGGATATTATTGCGCTGCAGCAGTATTTTTACCATTTCGAAATCCGCGCTCTGTCCGACCGCGGTGACAAAGGCGGGCTTTTCGGCAAAAGCAGTTGTCTTCTGCGCGAAGACAGAGGCCGAAGCAGCGGCCACAAAGGCACAGAGAAGAAGAACACGTTTCATATGGGAACCTTCCTTTCGCTAAGGATGCAATAGACTATACGGGTTCTATAATATACTAGAACTGCTGTTCGTGCAAATAATTAGTCTATCAGATTTTATCGGTATAATTTGCACTTTAGCAGGGAGAAAAAACGAAAAGGCGGAGCAGATTCGGGGCGCGCTTTATGGGAAGATGCTGATATATAGTACAAAGGCCGGAAAGAACGGCAGAGCCATACCTGTCATTCCTCCGGCCTGGACCGAAATCCATTTTATATTTGCCCGGGCTCCTGCCAGGGGCAGCAACACGGGCGGAAGGTTTTACTTAAGGGTGGCAAAAAGATCGTTGAGGGCTTCGCTCATTGTCGGGTGAGTATAGATGGCATCGCGTAGAACTGTATAGGGCAGACGCGCATCCATGGCCAGCTTTATCAGATTGATGAGCTCATGGGATTCGGCGCAGAAGAGATGGGCCCCGAGAATCTCGCCGCTGTCTGCATCCACTACGGCCTTGAGGAGGCCGTCGGTGCTGCGAAGCACCTGGGCCTTGGGAATGGCCGCTGCGGGGAGGAGGGCAAGCTTTACATTTCTGCCGCGCTCACGGGCCTCGGCCTCGGTAAGGCCGACACGGGAGAGGGGCGGATCGATAAAGACGCTGTAGGGGACGGCGCCTCTGTTGGCCGTATTCCGGGAGCCATCGCCGAGAAGCTGGGATTTTGCAATGCGGCTGTCATCGAGGGAGATGTAGGTAAACTGCAGGCCTCCGGCTGCATCGCCCATGGCCCAGATGTTCCCCACATTGGTGCGGAGCATTTCGTCGACCCTGACCGCGCCGCGCTCGCCTGCAGCTATGCCGGCGGCGGACAGATTGAGAGCGGCGATATTGGGCCTCCGGCCTGTGGCAGCAAGGATGGCATCGGCGGGAATCTCGCGCACTGCGCCGCCTGCCTCGACCTTGACGAAGGCGCGGCCTCCGCTGTCGCTCACCGACAGGATCTTTGCGCTCCGCAGTACGCTTATGCCGCGCTTTGTCATGCTCTCGAGTACGGCAGCGGCTGTCTCGCTGTCCTCGCGCGGAATAAAGGCCTCGCTGTCCTGGATTATGGTGACATGGGAGCCGAAATTGCAGTAATAGGATGCAAATTCGAGGCCGATATAGCCGCCGCCAATTATGACGAATTCGGCAGGGAGCTCCTCGACTTCCATCATTGTCTCGCTTGTATAGACATGAGGGCTCTCTTTAAGACCGGGGATGGGCGGCATAAAGGGCAGGGAGCCTGTGTTTATAAAGATGCGTTTTCCGCCGATCTCGATGCTGCCGCCCTCTGTTTTTACGCTGAGCGTATGAGGGCCCGTAAAGGAGGCTTCTCCATCGATGATCTGCACCCCCGCCTGAAGGAGTTTTTCGTAGTTCTTTTTGCGCAGAGCCCCGGTAAGCCGGCGCTTTTCTTCGATGGCCGCTTTATAGCGCTGGGCTTTCTGTTCGAAGCTGCCGCCCTGGGCTCTGGACTGGCGGGCGCTGTTCTCGAGGGACTTGCTCGGGATGCAGGCCACATTGATGCAGGTGCCTCCATACATAAGGCTGGATTTTTCTATAAGAGCAGTCTTCTGATGCCGACCCGCAAGGGCCGCTGCGAGGGTCTTGCCGCCCTTGCCAAAACCGATAATCACATTTTCATACTCTTCCACGGCTCTTCTCCTTTGCTCTCCGATTGAGCAGTTCTTCTTCTATATCCGCGACTGTCTGTGCATGAAGCGTTTTGTAGCAGGCTTCATTCAGACGGGCGAGAATCCGGTCCATTGCTCCGGCCATGCCGGAGGACACAAGGCAGTCCTTCTGGCTGTCTCCGCTGCGCCAGCTCATGCTGGCAAAGCTCACATCGAGGGCGCGCGCAATGTCGTCGAGGCGTATCCGTGCAGCCGGCTTTGCGCTGCAGTAGCCGCCGTCCAGGCCTTCGCGCGCCAGCGCGAGGCCTGCATCGACAAGCATTGCCATTACCTTGCGGACGCGGGCTGGATTTGCACATATGTTGTCCGCGAGGGCCGCGCTTGAGAGGGCCATGCCCTTATGGTCGAGATAGACAAGGGCATGCAGGGCTATGCAGAAATCGCTGGTCAAGGTTTTTCTCCTGTTTTCTGTAAATATTTTATTTACAGTATGTAATATAGCAGATTGAGAACCTTCCGGCAAGGACAAAAAAACAGAAAATGTCTTTTTAAGTGCAACTAAAGCACAAGGTCTGTGTCTGGAGAGATGGCTGCGGTTTCCAGGGCCCGGATTCCTCTACACCAGAAAAAAACTAAGGAGTACTGCTATGTATGAACACGTACAGCCAGAGGATATAGGGAAAACTCTGCCCCTGCTTCTGCGGAGGCGGACGGCGGAACAGCCTCTTGTAACGCTCCAGGCCTCGAAAGGCCCCGATGGGAAGTTTGTCAATTGCAGCTACAGCGATGTATACAGGCGTGTGCTGGAAATGGCTTCCGCTCTGAGAAAAATGGGCATAGGCCGAGGGGACCATGTTGGTCTTATTTCGGACAACAGGCGCGAATGGCTTATTGCGGACATGGCCCTGCTCTCGCTGGGGGCCGCCGATGTGCCGCGGGGATGCGATTCGATGGGCACCGAGATCCGCTTTATTCTGAGTTTTGCCGACTGCCGTTTTTCTATTTTCGAATCGGGCAGGCAGCTCGAAAAGCTCCTCGAAAAGCCGGAAGAGGCTCCGCTTGTAAAAACTGCCATACTCTTTGATGCGCCTGATCCAGAGACCGCGAAGGATGCGGAAAGGAAAGGCATACATGTGTATCTTTTTTCGCAGCTCGAGAAGCTCGGTGCCGGCGCCTCCGATATTGAGAGAAAGGCGGTAGAGGCGGAGATGGACCGCACAGCCCCCGGCGAGACCGCAACGGTTATTTTTACCTCGGGCACCACGGGCACTCCCAAGGGCGTAATGCTGACTCATGACAACATCATATCTATTATGGAAGTCGTACACGGCGTATTCCCCGCAAAACGCGGCGATATGTGGCTGAGCATTCTGCCCGTATGGCACAGTTTTGAGCGGGCTGTCCAATATTACATTATAACTATGAGGAGCGGCGTAGCCTATTCGAAACCGGTGCCGCAGGTTATGCTCGCCGACATGGCTGCGGTAAAGCCGCAGTGGATCTGCGGGGTTCCAAGGCTCTGGGAGGCCTTTGCCCGCGGCATAGACCGGGCGATGAAAAAGCAGGGCCCCTTTGTCTATGGATTTTTCAGGACAGCGATCGCCATTGGCATTGCCTATTACTGGGCAAAGGAACTGGTATTCGGTCTGCGATGCCGCTTTACCAGAAGTCCGAGAATTTTCGCCACGCTGGCGGGCCTTGTCCCCTATATTGTCCTCACGCCTTTTCACTGGATTTTCGACGCCGCTGTCTACAGCAGAATCCGCGCGCAATTTGGAGGGAAGCTCTGCGCAGGCGTCTCCGGAGGCGGGAGCCTTCCTCCGGAGATCGACAATTTCTATCATGCGGTCGGCATTCAGCTGCTCGAGGGCTATGGCGTGACTGAGACCTCGCCTGTGCTCTCGGTGCGCAGCCATATAAAACCCCGCAGCGGCTGCGTGGGAGAAGTCTATCCCTCGGCCGAAGTCAAAATAGTGGCGGAAAAAAACGGCCAGATAGTGTCGGGCGAGCCCCTGCCCCCCGGCCACATGGGTATTTTGATGGCACGCGGCCGGCAGGTGATGAAGGGCTACTACAAGCGCCCCGATCTTACGGCCAAAGTTATCGACAGGGATGGATGGTTCAACACGGGCGATATAGCGATGCTCTCCTATGACAATGAAATAAAAATTTACGGCCGCGCAAAAGACACAATTGTGCTGAGCGACGGGGAGAACATAGAGCCGCTGCTTATCGAGCAGGCCCTATGCGGAAGCATCTATATCGAAAACGCGGTAGTGGTCGGTCAGGATCAGAAATCTCTCGGGGCCCTTATTGTCCCCTCAGAGGACAGCATAAAAGCCTGGGCTCTGAGCAGGAAGCTCGGCTATTCGAGCTATAGACAGCTCCTTGAAACCGATGAGGTGCATGGGCTTATTCAGAGCGAAATAGAGAACAGGGTCTCTCCCAAGACGGGCTTTAGAAGCTGCGAAAGAGTGACAAAATTCGTGATTCTTGAAAACAGCTTTGAACAGGGACGGGAGATAAACGGCAAGCTCGAGGTTATGCGCTACAAAATTCCCAAGCTCTACGGAAAGGAAATAGCGGAACTCTTTGCCTGATTTTCCCTGATATCCCGGCGGGAGGACAGGACCGATGAAGACCGCGCTCCCGCCGCCGGATGTCCCAGCGCTATTGCGGAGGCCTCGGCTATTTGATCCGGTACTGCAGCAGCAGTATGCGCAGGGCCTCGCGGTTGCGGACACCGAAGGATTTGCAGGCCATGGCCATATCTTTTTTTACAACGGAGGTGCTGACATTGAACTGCGCTGCAAGTTCGTCATAGGTAAGGCCTTTTTCGATGCCGGCATATATAAAGGCGATCTGCCTTTCGCTGAGCCCATATCTGCCCAAATCCAGCTCGGACCCCCTCGGAGGAAGAGCGATTAAAGGCGCCGGAAAATCGGCGGCCGGCAGAAGATAGGAAAGCTGAGACCTGAGTTTGTCGTATACAAAGGCAAAAAATGCGAAATGGAAAAATGTAAGCGCAATTTCGAAAATAAATGGCCTGAAGCCGAAGGCCGGATAGAGCCCCGCAGTGATAATGGTCCAGTATGCCGCGAGAAGGATGATCTTGCGCCTTCTCTGCTTTACAAAGAAGCCATTTATAAAAAGATTGATAATAAGGGCCGAGAAGAGCAGAGTGCCAATACCCACAAAGCCTATGAGCGTGGTGAGACCGCTCTCGACGAGAAATACAATGCAGCTGAGCCGCAGATTGTCGGGATGGATTATAAGGTGAAAGGCCAGGATTGCGCAGAATCCATTTATAATGGCCTCAACATATTTGGTATAGGGTATAACGGAGATAAAAGGCACCTTGGTCAGGATGTTCATCAGAGTAGCGATGCAGAGCACTATAAATGCAAAGGCATACATTACTCTTCCGGGAGTGAGGAGCTTTTTCATAATTTTCCGGCACTACTCCATACAATATTTATGCTTTGTCCCAGACAGCCAGAGTCATGAGGAACTGCGCAATACTATCACTTTGATTGGAAAGGGGCAAGAAAAGATTTAAAAAGCGGAGCCCCGAAAAGGAACCCCGCGTTTTTGCCTAGAGTGTAAAGAGAATGTAGAGCCAGTGAGCAACAATGCCCGCGAGAAGCCCGCCCAGGGTATGGGCACCGATGGCTTTCCCGGTAAAGCGCGAGCAGCCGAGCACATCCATCATTGAGACATGGGTGGAGAGAAAGCCGCTCCAGCACATGCACATGGCGGTAAAGACGGCGAGATCGCCGCAGCCCGCCTGGCCCGTGCGGATCAGGTTGGGGATAATGCCCATGGCCGCGCCGGCTGAGCCGAGGGCGGTAACCGGCACTGCGATGCCCGCGGGGCTCGAGAAGCCGAAGAGAGGCTTGAGGATAAAATCGATCTTCGCAGCGAGCTGGGGCAGAAGGGCGATGCCTTCGTAGGCAGCGCCGGTATATCCGGCGGCAGAGGGGCCGTTTGTGAGCATCATGACAAAGGTGCAGACTACGAGAACGCCGGGGATGATGCCGAGGCCGAGGTCGACGCCCTTTTTGCCGCCATCCATGAGGGCATTGAGCGCGCGGAGCCAGACATTGCGGCTGCCCTGGCGGGGCTGTTCGGCCATATCGGAAGGCGAATCGAGATCGGAAGCAGGGGCTGTCCGCCCCATATCCTTTGCGGTGTAGTGCAGCATGAGCCTTGTGCTGAGTATGCAGCCGGCGATGGCTCCGAGGTTGCCGCAGAGGGCGGCAAGCCCGACCTGGGGACCTGCCTTGGCCTCAAGGCCGAGGATGAAGGAGGTGACAATAAGGCCCATGCCGAAGCCCGTGCCGAGATTGGTCAGGGCCGGGATCTGGTAGGCTTTGAAGTACCTGCGGTAGTTCTTATCCTTGGCCAGGGTGAGGATGGCGGGATTGTCCGACAGATAGGTGGTGACCACACCGAGGGCCGCAGCGCCGGGCATGCCGAAAAGCGGGCCCATAAGGGGTGAGAGGATCTTGTTGAGAAGCTCGATAACGCCGAATTCGGAGAGCAGGGCAGATACTGCTCCGGCGAGGACAGCGAGGGCCATGATATACAGGCAGGTGTCCACGAGAAGCCGGTAGGCGGTATTCATCATAGTACTCAGGGCCTGGGAAAGGCCCATGGGTATGGCAAAGAGACTGGCCAGCGCCAGAAAGACAAGCAGGAAGATAGTGCTTTTAAGGTAGGGAGAAAGAGGCCGGGCATGGCTTTTGCGTGGAGAGGGGCGCTGTTTCCCCTCCCCCGCCGCCGGGCCCTGGCCCGAGGTTTCATCCATAAGAGACACTCCTTTTCAAATGAACTGTGCGTTATGGAGATTATACAGGCAGGTTTCGAAAAACGGGAGAGGAAAAACGCAGAAAGAGAGGCGCCAGAGTCCGGGCGGCCTCTCTTTCCGGGCTGTCCGGACAGGCTGTCTGGATCAGGCAGGAGGGAGCATTATGGGGGGCTTGGCCGGATGGGCTCTGCGCCCCCTGATGCCGGGAAAGATATCCGGAGCGTCTGGGTCTTCGGAGATTCCCCTGCCCTGTTTTCCCGAGCTCTGTCCCCCCCTGGAAATATAGGCACTGACTATGTCCTTCGCGGCCTCATAGTCTTTTTTGAAGATGAGGATGCGGCGGCCCTCTTCTCCGCCGGCTCTGTCCGATGAGTCTTCGGGATTGGCTGCGCGGTTTTTGATGCCGGCACTGTTCAGCTGGCTGCGCAGACTGAAAAAATCGCCCGCAGAATAGGTCTCCACCGCCTCGATGCCCTCTTCGCCCCTTTCCTTCGAAAGGACGGCAAAGACTTCGTCCATGTCGAGCAGGGGATTGGGGCCATTCCCCATGCTGTCGATATATCTGTCCTCGGTGCTGCGGCGCTTCTTCTCGAAATAGATGTAGATCGCGAGCAGCACGAGGAGAACAGCGGTAAATACAATGGGATTTCCCTTCATTTGATACTCCCTGTCTCAAAAATTGAATGACACTGGAATCGGATCAGGAGCTATAGGTTTCGAAGAGGGATCTGAGTTCGGCGTGCACGCTGAAGCCCGCGCCGCTCTCCGGGGTATTGGCGGAGGGCGGGCAGATATCGGCTATGGCATAGCAGCCTTCGCGGAGAGGTCCCGGATTGACGAGGAGGCTGCTGCCCTCCATCGAAGCCGAGCGGGCTTCGTGGATATGGCCGCAGACCCAGAGCAGAGGCTGAATCCGCGCAAGGGCAGCCGCCAGGGCCGGCGAGCCCACATGGGCGCCGCGGCGGAGATCGGCTTGGGTGCCGCGCGGGGGCGTATGGGTCACAATGACAAGGGGAAGGCAGCCGGGGCCGCTCTCGGGGCAGGAGGCGAAAATGCGTTCAAACTCATCCTCGCGGCGCTCATAGGGCGTAAAGCCGGTGCGGAAGCCGCCGCCGCCCATGCCGAAGAAGTTGATGCTTCCACCCCGGGCCGCGGGATTCCGCGTATCGGAATCAGGGCCTGCGGCGGCTCTGAAATCCACGCGGCGGGAGCGGTTGTCTATCGAAAAGCCTGAGCTGTCGAGCACGGCTCTGGCTGTCCTGCGGTCACAGTTGCCGGGCACGGCGAGGACAGGAAGAGCCGCCTCCCTGAGCAGATTTACCATTCTGAGCATCGCGTCGCCCTCCTCGAAATCGGTGAGGTCGCCCGCGGCAATAATGGCCGAGACAGCACGCTCGCGGCCGAGGAGCTTTTCGAGCGAGAGGGCATCGCCATGGATATCCGAGATGAGGAGGAAGCGCATGGATAGCGATTATAGCAGGCGGGCCCGCTGAAGTTAATAGCGGCCGGCTGCAGAGAATGCCCGGGCCGGTCCTCAGTCCTCTACACGGAAGAGCATGGTGATGCAGTCCTCCACAAGGAGCACATAGTGCCTGTCACGGTCGGAGAGCCGCAGTGCGAGGCTCCTGCCGCAGGATGGCGGACAGGAGCCCGAGCCGAGATTGTGCCTTATAAAGCATCCCCGGGACAGGAAGAGAGGCGGCGAGAAACCGTCCCCTATGGGCATGACAGGAGGCAGGTCGGGGCAGTCTCCGTTTTCATGTCCGGGCATCTCGAGATACTCATAGCTGAAATCCACATCGGGGAGAAGACGCGCAAAAAAGCCCCGCGAGTAGCGGTTGGCCGCGTAGAGGTGGCAGTCTATAAAGAATGAGAGGCGGCCGAAAGGCTTCCCCGCCGCGAGGGCTTTCTGGCGGGCAGAGCGGCATTCGGCGACGAGAGAGCGCGCAAAGGCTATATGATGGAAGCTGTCGAGGCCGAGCACTATGTCCTGGCTCCGGCCTTCCGCCGCCCTGAGGCTGCCGTCGAGCTCTGCGAGGATGCGCTTTTTAACTGCCTCCTCATAGGCAGGGCGGTCTGCGACAAGGGGCGCGAGGGCCATATAGGCCCGGCCCTGGAAAAGGGGCAGAGACAGAGCCGGCGAGGCTGCGAGGAAGCGGGGGCTTATATAGGGAAGTCCTGCGGCGAGAGCCGGATGGGGATAGCGGACTTTCGCCCTGGGGAGGGCCGGGAGAGGGCCTTCCGTGCTCCGCGGAAGCGGAGCAGGGCCGGACGGTGCAGGGGCCCCGGGGACAGAGCTGAGGGCTTCTGCCGCCGTGGCGGCGTCCTCCCGGGCCAGAGCGGCCGCAGCGGCCTCGTAGAGGCGGTTTTTTGCCGCCTTGAGGGCCGAGGGCGGCACAAAGAGGTCGGCGGCGGGGACAGAGCCGCATGAGCCAAGGGCAAAGACCGCGCCGGGGGCTGTTCTGGCTGCAAGGACAAAATCCTGACCGCCATTCTCGGAAAAACGCGACAGAGCCTTCTCAAAGCCGCCAGCCGAACGCGCGCGCTCGAGGGGCAGAACCTCGCTGTCCTTGATATCGATGCTGCCTCTCTCAGTATTAAGGCTGAGGCAGAGGATGCCCCTGCCTCCATTTTCGGGCACAGGGACCTGGGCCCCTGGAGAGTCGGGCCCGGCCGGCGCGAAGGAGACTTCGGCCCCGATCTGGCGCAGGGCGGGAGGAAATTCCTCGGGGGCGGCAGCGCGGCGGTCGAGCTCGCGGGCTGATACGCGCGCGAGGAGGGAGCCGGGCTCAAGCCGGCGCGGGGCATCTATATCGACACGGCCGCCCGGTCTGGCATGGACAAGGGGTTTTCCGCTCCGCGAGTCTGCGAGGCCGCTGACGGGAAAGGCTATGGGTGCAGGCTTAATGCCCGGCTTTCCCGGCTCGGCGGGCGGATAGACGGCTATGCCGTCGTGGAGGCCGAGGGGAAGGCTGAGTTCGATGGTGGCGCGCCAGCCCTCTCCCTCTCTGCTGCAGGCGACGAGGGTGCCGGCGGGAACACCGCGGTGTCCTGGATAGCCCGAGTCGATGAGGCCGCGGCCGCGGGGATCGCGGAGGTAGGCATCGGTCTGCTGGCGGGAAAAGGCAAGACGGGCGTTGAGTTTGAGCTCATCCAGTGTGGGGGCGGAGGATGCGGGGCTGAGGCCTGCAAGACGGTCGAGGGCGGCGCGGTAGAGGCGCGCGACCGCGTAGGTATACTCAGGGGCCTTCATCCGGCCTTCGACTTTGAGGGAGGCGGCGCCTGCCTCGGCGAGCTCCCTGAGGGAGTCCACAAGGCTGAGGTCGCGGCAGGAAAACCAGTAGCCGTCGCGGCCGACAAGGCTTTCGGGGGACAGAGCCGGCGGAATCTGAGCGGCGGAGGCAAGGGCGGGCAAAGCGGCACTTCCCGAGACGGCAGCGGCCTCTCCGG
>Ga0163159_1000324_pt1 | contig 69343 bp, 55 predicted proteins | sample BioMet9_FD_108702 | JGI IMG/M metagenome (GOLD analysis project Ga0163159, IMG submission 108702) | Microbial communities from bioreactor (seeded with sewage sludge) at Lawrence Berkeley National Lab, California, USA - Biofuel... | ecosystem: Engineered > Bioreactor > Anaerobic > Unclassified ... | reverse complement strand
GGAGCGAGCGTTCGGTCAGCCGCCCTTCTCGTATGTCTGGGCGCACGATGTGGTATTGGCCTACCTCAGCAACTCAACGGCGGCCTTCGCGAGCGTAGTCACAAGGGGTGCCCCGGCCCACAGTCATTGTTTGCCCTGGATTCATGCCAACCTCTATGTCCGGCATCTAGTCAGTCCGTAAAAATGATTACGAGAGAATAGTATTGAAAAGTATATCACATCCCATACAAAAAAACACTTCGTTGTGAAGTGTTTTTTGTAAGCTTTTCTCTTAGATAGCCGAAGGGATATTGGCTCCGTCTATAGTGTGGCTGTATATTTTGCCGTGGAACCAGTCTGGTGACGACGTGTTTTCTATGACCCGGTCGGTGGGAATCCGCTTGTAGGGCAGTTTGCGCATCAATTTGTCCATGGCATCATCGAGGATAGCCCGCGGTTGTGTCAACACGGAGGCTTCCTGCCGGTCGAAGCCGCTGACGCTGAATTCTCTGAATGTGTCGCTGCGGCGGTCGTAGGCATAGATAGATAAGTGATAGCTATATTCATCGATGAGTTCATCATCATACCAGAAATGATGGTACTCCGTCCAATACCAGCGTTTGACGATGGGGACCAGGATGATATCTGCCGCATATTGTGATGACATGGTGCGCAGTGTTTCCTGATTCAGGTCCTCCGGAGTCAAGGCACCTTCCCAGTGCTGCAGTTCGTAATAAGGGAAGCGGAAAGGTTCTTGCAATCGTTCTGTCATGACTGACGTAGCCGCCGAGCGCTGTGTCGTTTCGGCGATGATGACCGTCCTTGCCTGGGTGAAGCCGCTGAAACTTGTCGTATCCGTTGCCAAGGCCATGCTGCACATGGCCAATAAGCATATGCATATACAAACTATCCGTTTCATGTAATCATCTCCTTTAAGGCATCTTAATTCTAATTTGTGGGAATTATTTGTGGATGTTTATAATTGATTTAATGCGCTTGATGCGAGTGTGTGGTACACTATACATATATTATATGACACATGTAAATGAAAAAAAAGGAGAATCTCATGAATCGGAAACGGTTTTATTATTTAAAGCGTCAATTTCTGTTTTACATCGCCATACAGGCACTGCTGCGGGTGATTTTGTTTGGCACATCCCTGCGCGTCGCGTCATTGCAGCCTTGGGAAGTCGTTAAGACGTTTTTAGTCGGACTATCTTTTGACTGCGTCGTCGGGATTTACTATTGTTTTCCCTTAGCTCTGATATTGCTCCTGCTGCCTGCGCACTGGTTTGATGTAAAAAAAGGGCGGTACACCGTAGGGATTGTCACGTTCCTCATGACCTTGTTTACTTTATTCGTCGCTATCAGCCAGTACTTATTCTGGTACGAATTCCATACGAATTTCAATTTCATCGCCGTTGACTATCTGGTATATACGACAGAAGTAATCGGGAATATCGCCCAATCTTATAATCTCGTCGTATTGCTGCCTTTATTGTTCATCCTTTCGGGGGCGATTACGTGGTGGCAAATGAGAAAATTCCCTGGCCATTTTAGCCCGCATACATGGAAAATAGTTGTGACCTCTCTGCTGGCAGTCGTTGCACTGCCAATCCTGTTTTCTCATGTCGTAGATGACAGTTGGCGTTCCTATGCCAGTACGAATCGCTACAATGTGGAGATTTCCGGCAACGGACCTTATTCCTTTGTCCATGCATTTTTGAACAATGAACTCGATTACAATACATTTTACGCTATCCAGGATAATAATTTGGTCATCAAAAAGCTGCGGGAACAGTTGCAGGCAGCCAATAGCACCTATGAAAATGATACGAATGTGAAACGCCGCATCGACAACCAGAACGCGCTGACAGGGCGTCGTCCTAATATTGTCCTGATTACCGTAGAAAGCCTTAGCTCGGATTATCTAGGTGCGTTCGGCGCCAAGAAGAGCAGCACTCCTTATTTGGATGAACTATCGAAGCAGTCCTATATCTTTACGAACATGTTGGCTACTGGAACCCGTACGGTCCGCGGCCTGGAAGCGATTTCTCTGGCTGTGCCGCCTACACCGGGCCAGTCTATCCTGCGCCGACCTGATTTCGATAATTTGGCCACATTTGGCGGTGTCCTCGATCAGAATGGTTATAAGAGCGACTTCGTCTATGGTGGTTATGGCTATTTTGACAATATGAACGATTTCTTTTCCAGCAATGGATACACCATCAAGGATCGTGTATCTATTCCTAAGGAGGAAATCTTTAACGATACTATTTGGGGCGTTGCCGACGAAATATTGTTTACCCAGGTGTTGAAATCTATGGATGAACATTATACGAATACGGAACCGGCCTTTGAAATGGTCATGACGACTACGAATCATCGGCCGTATAAATTCCCTGAAGGCCGCGTCAATGAAAAACAAGGGACCCGTGAGGGCGGTGCCGCCTATACGGATTGGGCCATCCATGATTTCCTTGAACGGGCAGCCCAAAAACCGTGGTTCAACAATACAGTCTTCGTCATCATGGCCGACCATCAAGCCGATGTAGCTGGCCGCTCGGCTCTTCCGGTCCACAAATATCGCATTCCCTGCATCATCTATGCACCGCAGCTGATCCAGCCGGGCCATAATGACCGCTTGATCAGTCAGATGGATATTGCCCCCACCTTGTTGGGGATGTTGGGGATTTCCTATGAATCCCATTTCCTGGGACGGGATATCAATCAAGTGGCACCGGGGAATGAACGTGCTTTTATTAGTACGTATCAGAGTATGGGCTTCGTCAGAGGGGATACCCTTGTCGTCCTCGATCCGGGGAAACAGGTCACGACGTACCATATTGACGACTGGATGAAGAGCTCCTATTCAGTCATTGACAATAATCCTGCTCTTACGGCAGAAGCGATTGCCTGGTACCAGGGGGCAAGCTATTTGTTCGAAAACGGATTGTTGAAGCAAAACAGTTAGGGTAAATTACTGTTCAATTTAAATCAGGTCCCAATACCGGAAATCGAGGTATTGGACCTGTTTTTTTTTGGAACACAGCATATTACTTTTTATCATAGATACATGGAAAAATATATGAATATATGCATATAAATGGAAATATATAAATTTTATCTGAATGAGGAATGTTCTGTTCAGTGAATCGTTTAACCTGTGCTGGCTACTGGATATGTACTGTGATCAGTTGTTCTGAAGATGAAGATAACTCGCGGGACAGTTCTTTATAGTATAAGCAACTATAACAAAATTAAGACTTTTTAAGTAAAACGTTTAATCGTATTTTTCGCGATAAACAGCCGTAAAATTGTCCTTGACAAAGTGTATGAAAGCGCGGATAATAAGGACAATATTTTTCAACCAAACCGCATATATTCTCAATGCTTTATATGCATGATAGAGACAATGATCGGGTAAAAGGTATTCGTTCCTTCCTTACAGAGAGCTGGCCTGTGCTGAAAGTCAGCAGGAATACGATTGCTTGCATCGCCCCGGAGTTTTTGCGACGAACCGTTCTTTCTAGAGGAACCGGAGGCGCAGACGTGATTCAGCGTTAATGAAGGTCTGCTAAGACATGGAGTATAACATCAGGGTGGTACCGCGATTATTCGCCCCTGTTCTCTTCTACCGGCTGGGTGAAGGGATCAGGGGTTTTGTGTACCATGGCGGGAGCGGTTGGAAAATATGATAAACGAGTGTATCAAGGAGGGTCATCATGGAAGGTGTTATGAAACAGGTAGCTGCTAAAACACATACAGCAGCTATGACAAATTTTCGTTGGAAGATTGCATTCCTGATTTTTTTAATCAGTTTTGTCGCGTATATGGATCGAGTCAATTTATCAGTTGCTACCCCCGTCATTATGCAGGAATTCGGATTTACTAAAATGGATATGGGATTTATACAGACCTGCTTTTTTACGGGCTATGCATTGATGCAGGTGCCCGGTGGAATTTTGTCGGAAAAATTTGGCTTACGCCGCACCGGTGCGTTGGCTATTTTATGGTGGTCTATTTTCACGGTACTCACGGCCTTGTCCCGCGGACGCATCAGTTTTGCTATTATCCGTTTCTTTTTCGGCGTTGGTGAAGGGCCTGTATTTCCTTCGTTGGGTTCGGCTACGTTTAAATGGTTCAATACTAAGGAAAAAGGGACGGCCAGCTCGTCCATCCTGCTGGGCACATTTTTCGGACCTGTCGTGGGACCCGCTGTGACTGTCGCCTTACTGGTGGCTTTTGGCTGGCATGTCGTCTTTATTTTATTCGGCCTGGTTGGGTGCGTATTATCTTGGCTTTGGTTCCACTATGCTAAGGATAACCCCGCTGACAGTCCCTATGTCAATGAACAGGAAGCGGCTCATATCAATGAAGGCCGCAGCGCTGACGACGGTAAAAAGACGATGGCACCGTGGGGGATGTTCCTCCGTTCAGCTCAATTTTGGGCAGTAGGTATCCAATTCTTAGTCATCGATTATATCATGTACGTATTTTTAGCCTGGTTGCCGCTATATTTGACAGAAACGCAAGGCTTCTCCATGGCGAAGATGGGAATCTGGGCATCATTCCCTTGGATTGCCTTGATGGCAGTCGTATTTCTCAGCGGCCGCATTTCAGATTATCTGTCCAAAGGATCCAATGGATCTTTGCAATATACGATGCGCACGATTACGGCTATTGCCGGCGTCGTCATCTGTTCTGTCGGGTTATATATTGCGGCTCATACGGCTAGTGCTGGCGCAAACATTTTCTGGATGTCCGTATCGCTTGGTTCGTTGGGCATGACCTTCAGCGCTGGCTGGTCTACGGTCATTTCGCTGGGTGGCAAATATACCGGTTCCGTATCGGGCTGGATGAATTTCTGGGGCAATATCGGCGGTGTCCTGGCACCTATCGTAACGGCATTTTTGGTCACGAATTATGGCTGGAATGAAGCATTCATCGCTACGAGCTTGTTCGGTATCCTGGCAGTCATCGCCTGGGTTTTCGTCAATCCGGGCAAACCTCTGGTCCAGGAACCAGTGGCAGCAGTTGGCACCGATAAATAGGATAACAAAAAAATGGGCCCATAACAGCCAGAAAAATTTTCGATTCTGCTGTTATAGGTCCATTTTTATTTTCTGAATTGCACATCCAGGATATCTTCAAATACTTTGATCATAGCGCCCTTGTCCTGACTGCCTAATCCTTTTTGCAAGGCCATTTGATATGTAGAAGCGGCGGCATGGAGGACTGGCAGCGGTATGGATTTTGCTGCGGCCAGCGTCGTTGCATTCACGATATCTTTGTAGGCATTCTGCAAAGAGTAACTATTTTCGAATTGGTCGGTCAGTATGTGGGGAATAAAATATTCAGAGGCATGACTGCGGCCAGTACTGCTGTTGACGACCTGTCCTATTTTTTCGGGATCCAGTCCCAGTTTGACCGACATGGGAAGGATTTCGGCCAGGGCTGCCATATTGATGTCATAGAGCAGCTGGTTGATGAGTTTCGTCAATTGGCCGTTGCCCGATTTTCCCATATAAAGAATCTGCGTACCGATGTATTCCAAATAAGGCTTAGCCGCTGCAAAAGCATCGGGGCTGCCGCCACACATGATGGTCAGTGTTCCTTCTTTGGCCCGTGATTCCATGCCGGATACAGGTGCATCGAGAAATACGATTCCCTTATCAGCCAATTGGCTGGCCAGATGGAGTGTGGTCATGTAGTCGATAGTGCTCAAATCGATGAGCAGTTGGCCTGCTCTGAGTTGTGGCAGTAATTCTTGTATTACGGAGTTTACGGCGGTACCGTCAGGCAGACACAGGAATACGATGTCGGCAGCTGCTATATCAGACAGGCTTCGAGTTACGGCAACTCCCTGGCGTTCAAAGAAACGCAGGGTTTCTTCGTTACGGCTGTTTTTTACGATGACAGGAACGCCGCTTTTGGTAAGATTCAAGGCGATGTGTTTGCCCATCTGGCCCAAACCGATGCAACCTATTTTCATATGAATCGACTCCTTTTAAAGTAACTCCCTGATTTTTGCCGGGAGCAGGGTGGTGCTGTCCTTATGGCAGCTATTTCCCGGATTATCCTTGAAGAATGCTTCGATGAGAGCTTTTCGCTCAGCATCGGCTGCTTCTTTTTTCTGGGCCTGCTGCAGAACCTCTTCCAGCAAGTCTTGGGGAATAGCGACGACCCCATCGGCGTCGCCGACGATGATGTCACCTGGGGCGATGCGGACACTGGCACACGTAATGGTCGTATTGATTTCGCCCTGGGCAGATTTGCCTGGCTGGCGCGGCATACAGCCCCGGGCAAACACGGGATAATCGAGTTGGCGGATTTCTTCGACATCGCGGATATAACCGTCGATGACGATGCCGGTCAGGCCGCTGAGCTGGGCTGTCAAGGCATTTAGGTCTCCCAGATGGGGACCATCGGTATAGCTGCCTGTAGCGACGACGAGAATATATCCGGGCCGTCCCTGGCTGATGGCGTATTGGACGGGCAGCGTATTGCCGTTTGCCGTTGCGACCGTATAGGCTGTACCGGCGATTTCCTTTGAACCGCTTACTTGACTGATGGCTCCGTCCAGGCAGCCACCCCGGGGAACTTGGAGAGATGCCATGGCATCGCATAAAACTGCCGTAGGAAAACGTCGGATCCGTTCAAGCTGGTCTGCTGTAAGTGCCGCGGCAAAGTCATTGATGGTCAACATGTGTATACCTCCTGATACAGCCCTGTTACGGCTGCTTCTGTTCTTATTTTAATACAATTTGTACGCTGTGGGTAATTATTTTTGTGAATACAGGTCATAATATATGTGAATCTGTCTGATTATGCTTAATAGAGGCCTAGCAATTTCCAATAAGGGATGCCGATGCCGATAGTCACGATGTAGTGCAGTACGGTAATGATCGTGCCGACTTTCCACCACGTGACCTGATCGACGTAGTCATAGCCGAACAGGACCGGGCCGCAGGCACCGCCGTAATGTGTCAGCAGCGCTGGCCAGCTCAGGCAAATACCCAGCATCAAGGTCAGCGGGACTGCAGGCAGATTGGCCGCTGCACCGATGGTGAACAGGACGGGTACAAAGGATGTGGCGAAAGCCGCCGTTGAGGCGAAAATGTAACGGGTGACGACGGAGACGAATAGTATGATGGCGAAGGCCACAAATGGATTGACGGAGGATAAATCTACAGTTGAATTGATGACAGTGGCCAGGGAATTGAAAAATTTAGATTGATTCAGGGCCGTAGCCATGCCGATGATACCACCGTACCACATGAAGGTGCTCCAGGCGCCGCTGGTCTTCAAGACGCCCTGCCATGTGAGTACGCCCGTCACGAGGGCTGCGGCTACAAAGGCGATGGCGATAGCCGTCGCATTGAAACCAGTGAGGCTCGTCGTCGCCCAACCGATAATGGCCAGGATAAACAGTACAGCCAGCGTCTTTTCCTTGCGGGAGATGGGTCCCAGCTTCTCTAGGCCGGTTTTAGATATTTCTTTGTAATTATCGACATGCTTGATTTCCGGTGGATATAATTTATAGACGATGTATGGGATGGTCAGCAGGACCAGCATGATTGGCACGAAGGCGGCCATAGCCCAGGTCATCCAGGAAATATCCGTATGCAGTATATCCTTGGCAAAATGTAAGACGATGATATTGGACGCAGTGGCGGTTATGAACAAGCAGCATGTTGTCATGCTGATTTCATAAGCCAGCAGGTTCAGGTAGCAGCCGATTTTACGGCCTGTCGGGCCCGGTTCGGAGCCCAGCGTACTGGACAGGCTGCGGAATATAGGATAAACGATACCTGCTGTACGAGCCGTATTGGACGGCGTGGCCGGGCTGATGATCGTATCGGTGATCATCATGGCATAGCCTAAGCCCAAAGAAGATTTGCCGATTTTACCGATGAGGATGTAGGCGATGCGGGCGCCCAGGCCGGTCGTAGCAAAAGCGGCACTGAGTGAAAAAGCTGTGAAGACGAGCCAGGCCGTACCATTGCTGTATCCGGACAGGACGACATTCATTTTATTGAGCCACATGCTGGCAATGGTGATGACGATGAGAATCATTGCCGGTTCCGGCAGGGGACGCAGCATGATGCCCAGGATAGCGCCTACATAGATGGCAAACAAGTGCCAGGCATCAGGTGTAAAGCCGCCCGGTACGGGCAGTAATAGCAAGATTACGGGGATGCCTATGACAGCAGCCCATTTGATTATGTGGTCCTTATCCATGGATGTTCCCTCCTAATTAACGGTAGATAATACAAGTCGGACTTCCCGTGATGATGGTCTTATTGGCAAACGTTAAAGTGCCTGTTGTGGCATCGATATCGAAGAAACGGATAGTATCGCTGTCCTCGTTGGCGACGATGAGCTGTGTTGCCGTATGGTTGAACGTAATGAAGCGGGGAGTCTTGCCCAGTACGGAGGAAAATCCCAGGAGTGATAGGAAACCGGTCTGTTCATTTACCCGATAGGCGGCGATGCTTTCGTGGATGCGATTGGATGCATAGACGAATTTACCGCTGGGATGGACGAGGATGGCGCTGGCCTGGCCTTCACCTGTATAGGTTTCCGGCAGAGAAGGGATGATTTGCCGTGGTTCCAGCGTACCCGCTTGTTCATTAAAGTGATAGTATGTTACGGCATTTCCTTTTTCATTGACCAAATAGGCACTGTGGTTGTCCGGGCTGAAAGCGATGTGCCGCGGTTCAGCATACTGGCGGGCATCTACTGTAGAGACGCGGGTCAGTTTACCTGTCGTATCGTTGATTCTGAATCCCCAGACTCGCTCATAACCGATGTGGCGGCTCTGGGTCGGTACGAAGAGGAATTGTTCTGTTTGATCTAATTGGCATTGATGGGCGTGGGATACGCCTGTATCAGTCAAGCCTTCCAGATGTTCGACGCTGGTGGCTTCGCCCAGGCTGCCGTCGTCATGGATGGGCAGCGTAGCGATGGCACCACCTTGGAGACTGGCCACAAAGAGGAAATGATTTGTCTTATTTGCTGTCAGGAACACGGGATTTTTCCCTTGTGAGCTGACCGTATTGAGGAACGACAGTTTTCCATCAGCCTTTATCTTGAAAGCGCTGACTTCATTCAAATCGCCATGGACTGTGTAAAGATAACGGCGGGTCTTATCGAAAGCGAGATAGGACGGATTTTCCAGGATGGTCGTGCAATCTATCTGTGTCCAGGTCCCATCAGCGGCGACGGCATATACGGAGATGCCTTTCCCACGGGCGTTGCGGGCTTTTGTCGTGCGGCAGCCTACATAGGCAAATTTCATGATACATTCCTCCTTAGGATTGATGCTGCAATTGTTTTTTAGCAAAACGGAGCAGGCCGCCGGCCAAAAGGATATCGACTTCTTTATCGGATAGTTCCAATCGGGCCGTAAAGGTCTTTCCTGTCGTCTGGTCGGTGATGGTCAACTGTTTTTGCTTCATTTGGTCCGGTAAGGCAGCGATATGTAATTCATCTGATTGCTGGAGTATATCATAATCGGACGGATTCGTGAATACGGCTGGTATGATACCGTGATTGATGAGATTATTCTTATGGATGCGGGCAAATGATTTGGCGATGATAATCTTGACACCGAGATACATAGGCGTAATGGCGGCGTGTTCACGAGATGAGCCCTGACCGTAATTCGAGCCGCCGATGATGATGCTTTTGCCATAGGATTGAGCGCGTTTGGCGAATTCCGGGTCATAGCGGCAGAAAGCAAATTCGGCCATAGCCGGCATATTGGAACGCATGGACGAGAATTGGGCGCTGGCCGGAGTGATATCATCCGTTGACACATTGTCGCCCGCTTTGAGGCTGATCCGGGCCGTCAATTGTTCTTCCGGCGGAGTATTTACGGGGAGCGGTTTGATGTTGGGACCGCGGACGATTTCTACATCTGTCCCAGCAGCTGCCGGCGGCAGCAGGAGATTATCGTTGATAGGGTAATTTTCTGGTTCGTGGACGGCAGCCAGGACGCTGACATCATCCATGACTTCCTGCGGCGTAGTCAGGACCCCTTTGATGGCCGTTGCAGCGGCGACTTCCGGGCTGACCAGATACAGGCTGGCATCGGCAGTGCTGCTCCGGCCTTTGAAATTACGGTTCGACGTGCGGACGGAAATGCCTTTTGTCGGCGGCGCAATACCGACGCCGCAGCAGGGACCACAGGCGAGCTCCGTCAGGCGGGCGCCGGCGTTGAGGAGCTCCGTCAGTACGCCGTCGGCCAGAAGCTGCAGATAAATCTGGCGCGAGCTGATGCCCAGGACGAGGCTGACGTTTTCATTGACTTCATGACCTTTGAGGACGAGGGCAGCTTTCTTGAAATCGCTGTAGGAGCCATTCGTGCAGCTGCCGATGAATACCTGCTGTACCGGTACTTTTTCGGCGTCGACGACACGTTTGACATTATCCGGCAAATGGGGGCAGGCTACGAGTGGTTCCAGCGTATCCAGGTCGATGGTCATTTCTTCATCGTAGGTACAGCCTTCATCGGGCAGTATCTCCGTGAAATCCTGTTCACGATTTTGGGCCTTGAGAAATCTGCGGACCACTTCGTCAGCCGGGAACAGGGAGGTCGTAGCGCCCAGCTCTGCTCCCATATTTGTAATGGTAGCTCGTTCTGGTACAGTGAGCGTGCCCGCACCGGGGCCTCCATATTCAAATACTTTGCCTGTACCGCCTTTGACGGTAAGGCGGCGCAGCATTTCCAGGATGATATCTTTGGCAGCGCTGCCGGGTTGCAGATGGCCCAAGAGATTGACATGCACTATTTTGGGCATGGTCAGGCGAAACGGCAGGCCGGCCAACGCGGTAGCGATATCCATGCCGCCAGTACCGATGGCCAGCATGCCCAGAGAACCACCGCTGGGCGTGTGGCTGTCGCCGCCGAGCAATACAGCACCGGGTTTACCGAACCGACTGAACTGTACGGTGTGGCAGATGCCGTTGCCGGCCTTGGATAAATACAGGCCGTATTTCTTGGCGATAGACTGCAGATAAATATGGTCATCCGGAGTTTTGTTATCAATTTGGATGAGATTGTGGTCGATGTAGCTGACCGATACCTTTGTACGGATCCGCGGTATTTCGAGCGCTTCAAATGCTAAATAGGCCATGACGGCATTGATGTCATGGGTCAATGTTTGATCTATGGTCAGATAAATTTCAGTACCTGGTGTGAGTGAGGCTGGTTTAGCGAGATGTGAAGAGATTAATTTTTGTGTGATATTCTGTGACATGATGCATTCCTCCTTTGATATATTTAGGATAGCATATCTCAGACAATAAATATAATGGATTGTTATAATTAACTTATTAATAAAATTTATAAGAAGACACCGAAGGTCGGCCTATTGTCAGAATCACGTTCCAGTCCATAGGACATCTGTCTCTTGTAAACTTCATTACATTTAGTTATAATATTTATATCAATATATATTATAAGGAGGACGCATATGAATAGTAAGGATCTGCAATATGTTTTGGCCATTGCGCATACGTTGAATTTTTCTAAGGCGGCGGCCTCCTTATATGTGACACAGCCGGCCTTGAGCCAGGCTGTCAATCGATTGGAACAGCAACTGGGTGTGCAGCTGTTTTTTCGCAGCCGTACTCATGTGGCCCTGACTCCGGTTGGCGAGGAATTTGTCCGGCAGGCTGGAGTCATATTAGATCAGATCAATACACTGGAATATGATATGCGCCATTTCGGTCAAGTTCGTCAAAAAGAGCTGAGTATCGGCGTTTCACAATTTTATGGCAAGCATTTTCTTTCCCGGTTGATCAATGGGCTGCAGCAGTGTATCCCCGATTATCAAATCAAGATTATCGAAGGGGAGTCGCATTTTCTGGAAAGCTTGATTATACAGAAGCGGCTTGATTTTGGCATTTTCCCGGCGCCCATTTATGATCAGAATATGAGTTTTGCCCCTGTTTACGAGGAAAAGATCCTATTTGCATTTAACAAAAAGAATCCTCAAGCCATGGGCTTGCTGCAGCAGGCCTATAACGGCAAGAGCATCGATTTAAAGTATTATAAAGACTTTCCCTTTATTTTATTGAAAGAAGGGCTCAAGCTCCATGATACAGCCAATCAGATTTGTCAGGCTTATGGATTCCAGCCGCAAGCGGTGTTTCAGACGGAAAACCTGGATACGGTCTATTCGCTGGTGGCCAATAATTACGGCGTAGCATTTTTGCCCAGTACGATTTTGCAGAGTATCGACAGCGATGGAGATGTCATATTTTTCCCCGTCAAGTCCAAATATAGTTCGCGGCCCATCGGCTTGGCATATCTCAAAGGGGTCCATACAGAAAAATTCTTGGCGGATATCATCAGCAGCGCCCGAAAGAGCACTGGCACTCTGGCGTGATACATAAAAGGCCTTTCCTACCAGTATAGTCTGGTCATAGGAAAGGTCTTTTGTGTGTATCAGATTCTTGCCAACGGGGTTCACTTAGAAATTGCCGTTGTCATTGAGCAGGCGGATGCGGTTGTCTGCCTTGGGGATGACTCGTTCCAGCTCCTGCAGCATGGCTTCTTTATCCTGGGGCAGGGTGCCGCCCACGGGGTACAGATTGGATACGTGGTTGCTGCGGAAGATGCAGTGCGATTCCATATGGGTGTTACGCAGCAGCAAATCGAGTTCCTCCAAAAATTCCCTGGCCGTGAGGGGCGTGAATGTCCCTTTTTGGACGTCTTCATAGAGCGGCGCATCTTCAGGAATAATCAGTGTCAAGGCGCTGAGCATGGTCGGGTTGATGGCCGACACGACGCGGGCCGTATTTATGGCGTGCTGGTATGTCCGTTCCTTGCCGCCCAGGCCGAGGATGACCATGGCTGAGAATTTCATGCCGGCGGCGAGTATTTTCTTACCGGCAGTTATGGTTTCTTCTGCCGTCGTCCCTTTATTGACCAGACTCAATACTTCGTCGTCGCCGCTTTCTATGCCCGTGTAGACTATTTTCAGGCCGGCCTGGCGGAGCGTTGCCAGTTCTTGCGGCGTCTTACGATTGATATCGGCCGGCGTGGCATACGTGCCGATGCGAGTCAGGGACGGGAACGTAGTATAGCATTTTTTGATGATATGGAGCAGTTTATCTGTCGGCACGAGCAGGGCATCACCGTCAGCCAGAAAAATGCGGCGGATAAATGGGTAAGCGGCAGCGGCACGGTCGATGATACCATCGATTTCATCGAGGGGACGGATGCGGAATTTTGAATCCTTGTACATCGTACAGAACGTGCAGGTGTTATGGGAACAGCCGATGGTAATCCGCAGGATGAAGCTGCGTGCTTCGCTGGGCGGGCGGAAGACCAAGCCTTCGGCGTCATCTATATACATATATAAAGTACCTCCTTTTGGTAATGCCTGGATGTCCAGGCTATATCTCATCATACGGGCAAATAGAAAACGCGTCAAGTGATTCTCGTGGAATCAACTTGACGCGTCTTGAATTGCAGCGCAGCCACAATAGCTTTAGGTACCAGTCTATATTATGCGAATTTCTTATTGAAAGCAATCATCTGGGCTTCGGCGTTGTCGTGGCCTTCGGCTTCTGCTTCGGCGATGAGGTCGTGCATTTCCTTGTAAGCCACGGGGACGATCTTCGTGATGCGGCCTACCGTTTCATCCCACGAATCGAGGAGACGGCTGGCCAAATCGCTGCCCGTAAGGGATTCGTGCCGTTCGATGAGGCCTTTTACCATTTCCTGTTCTTCCGGATCGGTCAATTCTTCCAACGTGACCAGGTCCATATTGCACAGATGGGGATCCAAATCGACGACGTAAGCAATGCCGCCGGACATACCAGCTGCAAAGTTGCGGCCTGTCTTGCCCAATACGACGACGCAGCCGCCGGTCATGTATTCGCAGCCATGGTTGCCGATGCCTTCGACGACAGCCGTGAGACCGCTGTTGCGGACGCAGAACCGTTCGCCGGCGATGCCGCTGATGTAAGCTTCACCGCTGGTAGCGCCGTAGAATGCGACGTTGCCGATGATGATGTTATCTTCGGCAGGGAATATGGATTCCTTAGGCGGATAGACGATAATCTTGCCGCCGGATAATCCCTTGCCCACGTAGTCATTGGCATCGCCTTCCAGTTCCAGCGTCATGCCGCGAGGGACGAATGCGCCGAAGCTCTGGCCGGCAGATCCGACGAAAGCGAGCTGGATCGTGTCATCGGGCAGTCCTTCTTCACCGTAACGGCGGGATATTTCACTGCCCACAATCGTACCGGTGACGCGGTTCGTATTCTGGATGCGCAGGCGGGCGATGATGTGTTTCTTATCTTCCAAAGCAGGGCGGCACATACGCAGCAGTTTGGACATATCCAGAGTGCCGTCGATGGCGTGTTCCTGCGGCTGGGTGTAATGGTGGCCGACACTCGGTTCCGTATGGGGGCGGAACAAGAGGTTTTCCAGGTCCACAGTGGAAGCCTTCCAGCCTTTGATATTTTCCTTCTGTTTCAGTCGGTCATAGCGGCCTACCATATCGTCCAGTGTACGGAAGCCTAAGCGAGCCATGATTTCCCGCAGATCCTGGGCGATGAACTGCATGAAGTTGATGACATATTCAGGCTTGCCTTTGAAATTCTTACGCAGCGTTTCGTTCTGTGTGCAGATGCCGTAAGGACAGGTGTTCAGATTGCAGACGCGCAGCATATGGCAGCCCAGGGCAATCAGCGGAGCCGTGCCAAATCCGAATAATTCGGCACCGAACATGGCGGCAATCGCTACGTCGCGGCCTGTGAGGAGCTTGCCATCCGTTTCCAGTTTGACGCGGTCGCGCAGTTTGTTGAGGAGTAGCGTCTGCTGAACTTCAGAGAGACCTAATTCCCACGGCAGTCCGGCGTGGCGCAGGCTCGTACGCGGGGCAGCGCCGGTACCGCCGTCATAACTGCTGATGAGGATCGAATCGGCTTTGGCCTTGACGACGCCAGCGGCAATCGTGCCGATGCCAGCACCGGCGGTCAATTTGACGTTGATGTCGGCAAAACGGTTGGCATTCTTCAAGTCGAAAATCAATTCAGACAGATCTTCGATAGAGTATATATCGTGATGAGGCGGTGGTGAAATCAAAGCGACGCCTGGTGTGGAGTGACGAGTTTTGGCGATGGCCGGGAAAATCTTCTTACCAGGCAGATGGCCGCCTTCGCCCGGTTTTGCCCCTTGGGCACATTTGATCTGGATTTCCTTGCAGTGGACCAGATAATTGCTGGTTACGCCGAAACGGGCCGATGCGACCTGTTTGATGGCGTCGTTCGAGCTGTCGCCGTTCGGCAGCGGTTCGAACCGTTCAAAATCTTCACCGCCTTCACCGGTATTGCTCATGGCACCGATACGGTTCATGGCGATGGCGACACATTCATGGGCTTCTTTACTCAAAGCGCCATAGCTCATGGCACCAGTACGGAAATGTTTGACGATAGAATCAATCGATTCTACTTCTTCTATGGGGATGTTGCTGCCTGTTGGGAAAACGAATTCGAGGAGATCCCGTAGACGATATACAGAAGATGTATTGACGCGTTTAGCATATTTCTTATATAGACTGTAATCATTTGTCTGGCAGGCCTGTTGCAATGTATTGACAGCTTCCGGATCGAGGATGTGCGGCTGGCCGCCCTTGTGGTACAGGTAGTAGTCGCCGTCATCCAGGTCTGAATCGTCCTGATAGGCATATTTATGGCGCAACGCATTTTCTTTGGCCAGTTCTGGCAGGCCGACGCCTTCGATACGGGATGGTGTATTGACAAAATATTTGTTGATCAGGTCTTTTTTGATGCCGACGGCTTCGAAAATCTGGGCGCCGTGGTAGCTGTGGACCGTCGATATGCCCATTTTAGACATGACGGCCAAGATACCGCTGACGGCGGCTTTGATGTAATTGGCTTTGCCTTCTTCATAGGTCATATCGCCGAATTTATTCTGTGCTTTTAATTCTTTGAGTGTTTCCAAGGCCAGGTACGGATTGATAGCTGTGATGCCATAGCCGATGAGGGCACAGAAATGATGGATTTCACGAGGTTCGCCTGATTCCAGGATAAGGCCTACATTAGAGCGGATCTTCTTATTGATGAGGTAATTGTGCAATGCCGCTGTCGCCAGCAGGGACGGAATGGCAGCCATGCGCGAGTTGACACCCCGGTCGGACAGGATGAGGATATTGGCGCCGTTCTTGGCCGCTTTGACGGCATCGATGCAAATGGATTCGATGGCCGTTTCCAGCGCTTCTGTACCGCCATTTACGGGATACAGCATGGAGAGCGTCGCCGTTTTGAGTTTGGATGTATGGAGCATCTTGATGACTTCCATTTGTTCATTCGTCAAGATGGGGTGTTCCATGAACAGAGCGGCTGTACCATTTTCGTCGGGATCCATGATATTGGCTACATTGCCGACCATGACATAAGCCGATGTGATGATTTTTTCACGGATGGCATCGATAGGCGGATTCGTGACCTGGGCGAAATTTTCCTTGAAATAATCGAACAGCATCTGCGGCTTGTCGTTCAATACGGCCAGCGGTACGTCGATACCCATAGCGTATACGGGTTGTTTGCCGTCTTTGGCCATAGGCAGGATGATGCGGTTCAAGTCTTCTTTCGTATACCCGAATACTTTTTCTTGTTCGCGGATATCGTAGGGGATGGAATTTTCATCGTCTTTTATATCGCGGTCTGCCGTCAGGTCAGACAGGTTGATGATATGGTTTTTGCCCCATTCACCATAAGGATGGGATGTAGCTAGGTATTCTTTGATTTCTTCATCGCTGATGATGCGTTGCTGTTTCGTGTCGATGAGCAGCATCTTGCCAGGTTCTACACGGCCTTTGTATAGGATGTCTTTAGCATCGATATCGAATGCGCCTACTTCAGAGCTCAAGACGACGCGGTCGTCCTTAGTCACGTAATAACGGGTCGGGCGCAGGCCGTTGCGGTCAAGCATGCTGCCGATGACCGTTCCGTCACAGAATGCAATGGCAGCAGGGCCATCCCACGGTTCCATCATGAAGCTGTGATAACGATAGAAATCTCTTTTTTCCTGGCTCATTTGGTCATCATTTTCCCAAGGTTCGGGAATCATGGTCATCATGGCGTGAGGCAGGGAATGACCGGTCATGACCAGATATTCCAAGGCGTTATCGAACATGGCAGAATCACTGCCATTGGCATCGACGACAGGAAATACTTTTTCCAAGTCAGGGAACAGTGGTGATAAAGCTTTACTTTCGCGGGCATTCATCCAGTTGATGTTGCCTTGTATGGTATTGATTTCCCCATTATGGATGATATAACGGTTCGGATGGGCTCGGGCCCAACTAGGAAACGTATTTGTGCTGTACCGGGAATGGATTAAGGCCATCGCCGTCGTGAAATCGAGATCGGATAGGTCCAGGAAGAAATGGCGCAGTTGGACAGATGTCAGCATGCCTTTATAGACGATTGTCCGGGAGGACAGGCTGGCAATGTAAAAGTCAGAACCCATTTCCTGGCTCTTAGGCGTAATTTCCTTTTCAGCGAGTTTGCGGATGACGTAGAGCTTTCGTTCAAAATCCATCTGCGTAGCCAGATTTTCGTTCCGTTTGATAAATACCTGGACGAAACGGGGACGGACGGATTTAGCCAGATTGCCGATGAGGCTCTGGTCCACAGGAACTTCACGCCAGCCTAGGATGGATTGGCCTTCATCGTGGACGATTTTTTCAAAAGCTTCCTTTTGTTTCTGTAAGTAATCATCATAGCGATGAGCAAAAATCATGCCGACGCCATACTGCCCTTCTTCGGGCAGAGAAAAACCAAGGACATCACATTCACGGCAGAAGAATTGATGCGGGATTTGCACGAGGATTCCCGCTCCGTCACCACTCTGAGCATCAGCGCCTTCAGCACCGCGATGTTTTAAATGCTCGATGATTTTTAAAGCCGAATCCAAGATATCATACGACTTTTCCCCTTTGATATTGACGACAAAACCGATACCACAGGCATCATGTTCGTATGCCGGATCATAAAGCCCCTGCGGTGCCGGTAAATCACGTAATTTTTTATACATATGTATACCCCCCCTATCAGATACAAAAAGTCGGACAAAGCAGCCTCAGGCTGTCGGTTTGTCCGACCGCGTTCTCCTTCACTGGAAAAAAACAATAACTTAATTAAATTTTGGTTAGTACTGATTATAAGCAAAATTAAGTTTTAATGCAACCCTTTTGCCGGAAAAAATATTGTATACACGCAAAAAATGTTATATTTATCCAATTGAATCGAGCCATGTCGCAAATTCGCGGCGGAACTGGCCGGCTCCGCCGTTGGCCGGATGGCGCATGATTATCGGCGTAAGACCGGCGTCATGCAGCGTCACGCCCGATTTTTTGCCGATGGCGCCTAAGGATACTTTATGGCCGCACAGCTCGAGCAACTGTAACGTAAACGTGAGGCCGTCAGCCAGTTCTTCATCGGTAGGTGTACGGTTCGTGAACGGGGCGGCTTCTTTATGGGGGTGAAAGGGGAATATGTTCCAGAGCAGGACGTCTTTCGGGTCGAGGCCGTTATTGGCGATGGCTCCCCAGACATACGTGTCGGTAGGTTCATTCATGCCCGAATCCCGCTGTGGCCGACTAGTCATGTAGACGCAGTCGGACCGGCTCGTGCGGATTCCATCGTGGCCCAGAACCATTTGTCCAGTGATTTGTTTATGACTGCCGAGGAGCATCCGTTCACACGTAATGGCAATACCTGTGAAACGGCAGCCCTGATACCCGGCAGCCTCGGCAACGAACAGATATCTGGATCGGGCCAGACGGGGTTGCAGGTATTCTGCCAGCTGACGGGAGCGGATCTGGGGGGCTTCAGGGCCGATATCACATTCCGGGTCGTAGTCACACCAGGGATTGAACACGTTGGGACGGTTGTACTGCTGTAAGTTGTGGATGAATTCCTCTATGGACATAAGTACCTCCTGGATTACTTTTTAGTGACGTATAAATAGTTCATGCCGATTTGATCGACATACTGGGTCTTGGCAAAAAAAGGAGAATTTAAGAAATGGTCGTGATCATTTTTCGGTACGATGATGGAGATTGTATCTTTTCGGTCCAATTGCTGTAATACCTGCTCAGGTGATATTATGGTATATAAATATTTTCCTGACCAGGCGGCACTGCGATCGGGTTTTATTTGTTTGGCGATCTCCGGCGGGATACTGATATAAGCAGCCGATACGCCGGTATAGTACACAAAAGATGTACGGAAGTCTTCAAAGAAATATACGGGCCCAGTCACTTTTTGAGCAAGGGGGATAGAGTCCTTGGAAGAGCGGTATTGGAAATATTGGGCGATACCCTGGGGTAGGATGATGCCGTAAATCACAACTGTGCCCAGCGCGATGAGGACGGGAATGGCCGGGTAGGACCGTTTCCATTGGGCGGCCATGACGATGATGACTGCCAATGGGATGAACACGTAGAGTGGTATCCAGTTGCCCCATTTTAAGGCAAATGTAGCGCCGAACAGCAGGAGCCAGTAGAATATGGCCGGTGCCGTGACGATGGCCCAGAGGTGACGTTTGTTCTTGTAGTAAATATCCATGATGCCCCGGGATCCCATTAGAATCAGCGGCATATTGGCGATATAAGAATAGGTTGGATATTTTGTAGCCATGCAGGTATAGAAAAGAATGGTACCCAGCGACCAGACGGCTAGGAATACGTAGGAATCACTCCATTGACGCCGTTTCCACAGGGCGTACAGGCAGGGACCCGTCCAAGGCAGCAAGCTGACCGGGACCAGGACGACGTAATAATACCAGACGTTCATTTCCGGATGTTCTGATGATGTAGCTCTCACGATATTGTTCAAGCCCAGCAGACCGTCTATGAAATCCTGACCGTGTAAATAGTACATGGAGCCGTACCAAGGCAGGGCGATGAGGCAGAACGCGAGGATGCCGGATATAGGGAATATGCGTTTAAAATAAGCGGCATTCCTGCGCAGGCCGGCAAATACCAACAGGAACAGGCCGGGCAGGACCAGGCCGACAGGTCCTTTGGTCAATACGGCCAGAGCCGACATGGCATAGGCTGCCGTCACATAGGAGCGTTTATCTTCTGTGATGCCGATGTAAGCAAAAAACATGGTGGCAGCCGTAAAGAAAAATAATATCTGGTCGGTGACGATGGCGTGACTGATGGCCCAGACCTCCAAAGACGTGCCGACCATAGCTGCTGACAGCAGTGCGATATGGCGTTTTTGACTTTGACGTAATACATACCAAGCTGTCAGGACGACTGACGCCATACCGAATACGGCACCGGGCAGGCGGGCGGCAAAATCCGTGACACCCAGTACGGAATAGGAAAGGCATAAGAGCCAATAGACCATGATCGGCTTGTCATACCAAAATATGCCATAAATGCGCGGCGATATCCAGTCACCAGCCCAAACCATCTCTTTAGCGGTCAGCGCATAATTCGATTCGACTGGATCTGTGATAGGTAATAAAGAATTACCGGCTGCGAAAAATATGAAGCTGAGTATGGCAAGTCCAATGAGCAAATTACGTTGTTTCATAAGTCCTCCTTAGATCATGGCGTAGCGATGATGAGCTGTCCTTCCGTTTCAGCTAGGATGGGGTAATCCTTTAGATCGGGATGCAGGTCGGCCAGTTTCTTAAATGTTTGTTTCGAAATCAGATAGCAGGCCTTGCCGTCGGGCTGGTCTGGATGGGTCAGTGTATTCCATTCCGTTCCGTAAATCCCACTGTAAAAGGCCAGGCCCGGACGCAGGAATTTGTCTACGTAGAGCGGTGTAGTGTTGTCATATACACGGGTCAGGGCGATTGCGATTTCCCGGGAAGAAAGTTGTTCTGCCAAGGTCGGCAAGAATACGGCGAAGGCACTAGCTGAGAACAGGAGCATAGCAGTTGCAATAGTGATCAGGGCATTCCGCCAACGACCGCTGTACAAGAACCAGGCCGGTATGAAGGATACGACAGCGAACAACACGGACAACCAGAGGATGACCGGCTTGAATACCTCGGCGCCGTCATTGAGAGGGATAGCATTGGTCCCGACAAAAATGCAGCCCAGTACGACCAAGGTGCCAATCCATAGAATCGGGCGGCGTCCTGTGGTTTTACAACTATGGGCATACCAGCCGATGATCAGTGCCGTCGGAGGAAACATAGGTGCGATGTATGTTACGAGCTGTGTCTGGGAAATTGAAAAAAACAGGAAGATGAAGGCCGCCCAAATCAGGCAGAAGCGCAGGGCATCTGTATGAGGCGTCCGTTCCTTCCACATGCGATGTATGGCCGGCACGATGGCGGCGCTCCAAGGCAGCATGAACGCGAACAGCACCGGTATAAAGAAGTACCAGCGATTCTGGCCGGGGTGTTCCGGGGCAGTGAACCGCGTAATGTTGTGATAGCCGATGAACGTATCCAGGAAATCAGCTCCATGGGCATGGTACATCAAAATATACCAAGGCAGACCTACGAGGAAGGCCAAGGCGATTCCCTGAGGAATTTTCATGGTCCGCAGGAGCTGCCAGTGGCGGCACAGGATGATATAGCACAACATGATGAGCGCCGGGAAGCCGTAACCGATGGGGCCCTTGGCCAGCAAGGCCAGGCCGCAGAACGCATACGCTATATAATACTGCTTGCGGTACAACGACAGCATAGCTACGGTCAAGGTCAGCATGAGAGTCATGTCGGTCACGGCTGCTTTGCCGATATAGATGAAGCCCAGGCTGGTCAACAGTACGAGAGAACCGTAAAAAGCGATTTCTTTTGTAAATATATGCTTGCCTTGATGATATACGTAAAGTACGGTGGCCATAGCCAGAAGAGCACTGGGCAGGCGGGATGTATAATCCGATATGCCAAATAAGGAATAGCTGATCATTTCCAGCCAGTAGAACAGCGGCGGTTTGTCGTACCAGAAATCACCGTAAATACGCGGGGACAGCCAGTCGCCAGCGGCCAGCATTTCCCGGGCCGTTTCGCCGTAGACTGGTTCGTCCGGGTCGATGAGAGGGCACATACCTAAAAAAGGCAGCAATAATGTTGCTGCCAGTAATAATAAAATCAATCCACAACGGTTATCCCGAAGCCAGATTTTCATTCAACATTCCTCCTGCGAGATTTATATTTCCAGAATATGACTACGGCAACAATGATGCCGATGATAACTGTGGCAATAAGGAATTCGTGGTTGTATTGAATCAAATCGCGCCAATGGCTGCCCAGTATCGAGCCGGCCCAGACGAGCAGCAAGGTCCAAGGAATGGTCCCGATGATCGTATATAGGACGAAACGTCCGAAGGGGTAGCGGGCGACGCCGGCGGGGAATGAAATGAACGTCCGTACGCCAGGCAGGCAGCGGCAGATGATTACAGCGGCACCACCATATTTATTGAACATCTTTTCAGCTAAATTGAATTTGTGTTCATTGAAAAATATATATTTTCCATATTTCAGCAGCAGCGGACGGCCGCCATAGGAACCCAGCCAATAACTTAAGATAGAGCCGACGACTCCGGCAGCGCAGGCGATGACAAAGGTCGTCCAAAAATCAAAGATATTTTGTGAGATGAGAAATCCCGCAAAGCCGAGTACGATTTCGCTAGGAACGGGAATATTGGCATTTTCCAGGACCATGCAAATGAACATGGCTGCGTAACCATATGATTCCATCAATTGTAAAACTAAATCCATCCGGTTCACTCCTTCTTGGGTAACAGTTCGTTAATGTATGTATCTTTATAATCATATCACATTACCCGTCCATAGCAAAAGACATGCAGTATATTTAAATTGCAAAAAATATAGATATAGCGCGTTTTCTGTCCGCTCGCATGATGCCATTCCTTCGGACTTAAGATTATGGGATGTGAAACACATTTCAATTACAAAGTATCACAGTAAACTCTAAAAACAGTCTGGATATCTAATATGAAGGTTGGCAAGAATCCAGGGCAGACAATGACTGTGGGCCGGGGCACCCCTTGTGACTACGCTCGCGAAGGCCGCCGTTGAGTTGCTGAGGTAGGGCCGATACCACATCGTGCGCCCAGACATACGAGAAGGGCGGCTGACCGAACGCTCGCTCCGCTACAAGGGGACACCCCGTCCCGCTGTTATCTCGGCACAGATAAATCTCGCTGTTGACTTGAAAGTCACTCAACACAATCGTAAACGAAAGTATTACACTGGCGGAAAACCATCTCAGGATACAGTATGCCAACAGAGTTCAGTCAAGCCGATGTGGAAACTACACGTAAAGCGGGGCGCACATCCCCCCCAGCGGTTCTTAAAGCCGTCCCTGCTAAGGGAAGGTGCCGAGCGTAGCGAGGCGGAAGGGTTCTTCCTCAGCGTCTCCGACGCGGCAATACAAAAGTCCAGAGTTTTTCTTTTTGCCGCGGCGAAGCCGCTGGGAAGAACCCCTCCGGGTCCGGACAAAAAGACGTCCGGACCCACCTCCCCTTAGCAAGGGAGGCTTACGAGCTCTGGATTTTAAAAGCTACTCCTCCCAAAGCCCCAGCCCATAGTCATTGTCTGCCCTGGATTCATGCCAACCTCTATGTCAGGCATCTAGTCAGTCTGTAAGAATGATTACGAAACAATAGTGTTGAAAAGTATCTCACATCTCATACTTTATGAGACCGTCCGTGCCAAGTCGGCATGGATAGACGGGCCTGTTGCTTTGGCAGGGGAAGTTTTTCTGCGATTTTCCAAGCAAGTGTGCCAAAGGCTAGGCCGAGGAGGGCGCCGGCAGCGACGTCGCTGGGGTAATGCATGAACAGGTACAGGCGGGAGAAGCCGATGGCGGCCGCTGTCAGCCAGGGGAGAATGTTCCAGTGGCGGGGCAGGGACCGGTACAGCGCGGCAGTTGCAGCAAAAGAAGCGAATGTGTGGCCTGACGGGAAGGAATAACTCGTCGCAGCAGGTCGTGCCAGGGCCAAGGTGACATCGGGAAATTCTATGCATGGGCGCAGCCGCATGATGGCGTGTTTCAAAACGATGTCGCCGATCAGCAAGGTGAACAGCAGGGCCAATCCCATGGCAATGCCTGTGTGCCTGTATTTTTTAGTACAGATTAAAACGCCTCCTATAAGGATCCAAAGGATGCCTACATTGCCTGCGGCCGATAGGGCGAGCATGATCGGTGTCAGCCAGGGTGTCACCATATGTGCTTGTATCCAAAATAATGTAGTATGATCTATTGCCAATATCCATTCCATCGTATCTCCTCTTTTCATTTGATGTAGCATTAGTATAAGAGATAGAATTAAACAGATATTAAATAACCATATAATTCAATGTTAATTAAGGAAAAGGTGTTTCTTAGCGATGGAAGCGGTAGCCGGCGCCCCAAACTGTTTCGATGTAAATCGGATTGGCTGGATCTGGTTCGATTTTTTCGCGGATGCGGTTGATATGGACCATGACTGTCGCCGTATCGCCTAAGGCATCCATGCCCCAGACTTTTTCAAATATCCTGTTTTTGCTGAATACGATATCCGGATTAGATGCTAAAAAGACCAGTACTTCAAATTCGCGATTCGTCAATGTCACTTCTTTGCCCTTGGAAAATACGCGGTGTGTTTCCACTTGTATTTCCAGTTCACCGGCTTGGATTGTCTTCCGTTCCTGGGGCCCCGTATCACCGGTCAGGCGTTCGTAGCGGGCTATGTGGGCTTTTACGCGGGCGACGAGTTCACTGGGACTGAAGGGCTTGATGACGTAATCATCGGCACCGAGGCCGAGCCCACGGATCTTATCGATGTCTTCGCGTCGCGCTGAAACCATGAGGATGGGGACATTCTTTTTGTTCCGTATTTCCCGGCAGATTTGAAATCCGTCCATGCCGGGCAGCATGATATCGAGGACGATGAGGGCATAGTCTTCATCCAAGGCCTTTTGCAGTCCCGTCGGGCCATCGTCGGCTATTTCTACGCCAAAATCACTGGCTTCCAAATAATCACGTTCCAATTCGGCAATGCCGCGGTCATCTTCTACGATTAAGATTCGTTTCATGGTGTTTCCCCTTTCGATACAGGAAGCGTAAAGTAAATGGTCAGGCCGCCGCCTGCTGTAGGACCAGCCCATATACGGCCCTGCAGTCCCAGAATAATTTGTTTTACGATGGCCAGTCCTAAGCCGCTCCCTTTGGCGACATTCGTCCGGGCTGGATCGGTGCGATAAAAACTATCAAAGATTTTGGGGAGGTCTTCTATGGAGACGCCGATGCCGTCATCGGCAAAGGCGATGGTGAATTCTTCGGCGGTCGCAGTGACGGAAATTTGTACCTGTACGGTTTTCCCCTTTTTATATTTGATGCTGTTGCCCAACAGATTTTCGACGACGCGTTGGAATTGCATCCGGTCGATGACTGCACAAGCCGGCGTATTATCGCCAGTGAATGTCAGTTCTAATCCCCGTTCAGCCAGCATGGCACGGTTTTCCAGAGTAAAATCTTCGAAATAGCGGTACAGGCAGACCGTTTCCCGATGGAAGGGGAGCCGGCCCAAATCCAATTTAGAAAACAGGAACAGGCTTTCTACTAATTTTTCCATAGAGCAAGCTGTATGATAAATCATTTCCACGTAATGGATCCGTTTTTCCGGTGTGCGGGCAATGCCGTCGAGGATACCGCTGGCATAGCCTTTGAGCGATGTGAGCGGTGTCGATAAATCATGGGAAATGCCAGCCAGCAGTTCTTTTCTGTTCTGTTCGTATTTTGTTTGGTTTTCCCGGGCAATCTTGAGTTGTTGGCGCATGAGTTCGAAGTCACGGCATGTGTTGCCCAATTCATCTTGGGCGGGGACATTGAGTGGCTTATCCAGATTGCCTTGTCTGATTTCTGCAGCCGCTGCGCGGAGCGTGTCCAATGGCTCCAGAATTTGACGGGACATGAGGCGGGATAAATAAATGCCCAGGACGACGATGACGACGATGGCAGTCCCCAAAATCAGGACCATGAGCATTTCCAATATGTCTTTTGTCGTTTCTTCGGCCTGACTGCCTTTGGACAGGAAGGGAGTTTCACCGGTCGCTAAGATGGTCGTGTCATTATGCTGGGCTGTGTAACTAAATATAAATCCCTCATCATTCCACTGCATCATGGAAGGACTTTGGCCACAGTGCTGGCGTACGGTTTGCTCTATCTGCAGGATATCTGAGCCGGGTGATGAATAGACCACGCTACCTTTATGCAGGATAACCGTATTTATACCTTGATACTCTAAAGCATGGCATTCTTCTGCCATTTCCCGCAATTTGGGGAAGCCTTTTTTTTCTGCTTTGGCGCTAAGAGAACTGACGGCGAACTGCACGGACAGAGCCGGGCCTTTTTCTGGCCAGAACATAGATAATTGACTTTGTCTGGCTGTTCCTGTCAGTCGAAAACCGGCGACGATACCTATGCCGATGATGGCTAGTAAACAGACGGGAACAAATACCATCATGAAATTGGCAAACAGTAATCTTTTTTTAACTGATATATCCCGGATACGCATTGCCGTACCTTCTTTCTATTCGCATATTGTTTTTTATTATAATGGATAGCATTAAATATTGTATAAACAAATACGTAAAATGCAGGTAAAATTTGACGAGATAATTTTGACGGTATTTTTACAGGATTTAAATGTTATTAATGTTTGTCAGTTATACTGCAAGTGTAGTCAAAAGAACTGTGATATCTGGTAGACAAATTTAGGAGGTATACATTATGGAACAAGAAAAGAAAAATATGATACAACATAAATTACAGTCTGTTTTTTCAGCACAACATTTAAGAAAAGCAGGCATCGGCCTTTTGGTCTGTGTCGTCCTGGCTGGCGGCGGACTGGCATACCGGCATCAGCAAAAACAGGTAGAGCACGCACAGGTTGCGCAGGCCCGGACGGAAATGGTAGCAGCGCAGGCTAAGCAGCATAACCTGACGATACTGCCGGAAGATGCCATCCGGTCGCTTACAGCTGATGCTATCGGTGTAGACGGGGCAGATATCACCTATAAGACCGTAGCTCTCATCGATCAAGCTTCTTTTGACAAAGATAAGAAGCACGGCGATTCGAAAAAATACGACGAATCAAAAAAACATAAGATTTCGAAAAATCAGGATACATCGCAGTCCTCATCAGTGGTAAACGTAGCAGCCGAAACAGGTGCCTCTAAAAATGCACCTAAGCGTGATGGCAACAACGCAGCAACTGCTGCGGCTGAAACAGCGACGGCGCCTGATGGTGAAGCAGGTTTCCAGCCTGTTTATGCCGTATCCTGCCAGGCAAATAATGTAAAATACAAGTTGCTATTAGATGCAGTCAACGGTCAAGTTCTGACAAGCAAAGTAGGGTAATGTCGTATTCAACGTATTTGACGAGACTAGTTATCTTCGTGTAACTTAAATGTTCAGGAAGCCTTCCTTGCAGGCAATAGCAAAATAGTGTATAGTAATCGGAACGGGTTATATATATTGTCATGCCACAGGAGGGGTTCTCATGAAAAAATTAATGGTTCTATATAGCAGTGTCGTCATGCTGGCTGCTGCGTCTACGGCCATGGCTGTCCCCGTTACGGGTGTATCGACCAATGGCTGGGCTGCTGGCGTAGGTACGAAGGAAATATATCTGGAAGGCAAATTCCATCCCAAGATTACGCTGGGTTACGAGCATTTGGACCGGGATGAACAAGGAAAACAAAATGATATATATGCGAAATACGATTTAGTGGGGGCGAATCTGCAGGCTGTAGCAGGCGTACGCAATCACGTATCTCAGACGCATACCAATGCATACGGTGGTCTCATAGCAGCCGCACCATCGGTGTTGGGCCTCCAACCTTATGCTTCGTATGTCAAAGGCGGCGATTTCGGTGAAACACAGCTAGGCTTGAATTTTAACATCGTAGCTGGCATTGGCGTGAATGTAAATTATCATAACTTCATGCCTGACGAAGGACATAACGAACATGGTGTAGGTGTCGGCGCAACGATAAAATTTTAATATGTGAAGAACTGCGAATTACAAGGAGCTTCCAGTGTCCATCACGGGAAGCTCCTTCTGTTTTTGTCTAATCATTGCCGCCGGAACGAAGGCAGGCGCAGCAAGACATATTTGCTGATTAAATAGGCATAGATGAACGTAATAGCACAAATGAGAACGTATTTCATCAATCCGGGAATGGCCAGAGGATTTAAAAACCAGGCCGTATTCTGCAGCAGAGTCTGGTGCAGAAAATACAATGGATAGGACAGGGAAGCCAAAGTGACGGCCTGTCGACCATTTTGATTGCCCCATTTCGAAAAAGCTCCTAGCAAGCCCAGCAAGGCTGTCATGGCCATAGTGGCATTGATTAATGGACCGATCATCAAATATAGCATTGATGCCAAGGGGGCGGCATAGCGCAGGACCGATAGAAGTGCAAACAGTACCAGCCAGTATGGTGACGGTGTATATCCGCCAGGGGTGAACCAACGGTGTTTAAAAGCCAGTACGCCCAGAATAAAATAGAGAATCCCATTGATTAGGCGATGGGGCTGGAATACGAGGATGTATAACGGATGGAACCAGAGATTACCGCATAGCAGCTGCAGCCAGAATGAGGCGGTGGCACTGATGAGGATGATGCCGATAGGAACCCAGGGCGGCGGTGTCGAAGCAGTGACTCGTCTCAGACAGTTCGGACGGAGCTTTTTGGCGGCCATGAGGCATAGAAAAAGTGCCAAGAGGACACCGAGGAACCAAAATTGTCCCTGTTCATAATCTTCTGTCCAAAACATCTGGGTGTAGAACGTCCAAACTCCTAAGTCAGGATTACTATTGAGTGCTTTCAGCCAGGCGAGCTCCGGTGCCAGGAGTAGGCTGCCGAATAGCCAGGGCCAGCCGATACGCTGCCATTTCCTCTGGAAAAATGGCTTGAACAAGCGGATACGCAGCGTAGAAGCGCCAAAGTAGCCGCTGATGAAAAACAAGACCGGCAGGATGAATACGTTGAGCCAGGTGACGAATATATCGAAGCCGATGGCACGTTGTCCCGAATCCATCGATCCAGCTATGACATAGGCTTGCTGCATCGGTGAAATCATGAAGCCGATGGCGGCGTTGCCCAGAACGGCGAGGACGATGACTGCCGTTCGCAGATTGTCGAGAAAATAGATGCGTTGTCCCATGGGATACTTCCTTTCTGTTACGATATAAGCATAGCATATTTTTTAAAAATTGTCTCATAGACAAGGCGGTCATTGTGAATTTCGTTGCACTTCCAGCAAGGGATGATTATAATAAAGACAGATGGTAGAGCCTGAAAATATAGAGTCGATATGCTGCCATTTTTCTAAAATTTATCAATATATAGGAGGGAGCTACATGATTGGTTTTGGGGACAGCGTCATCCGTTTGATCATCGCCTTGATATTGGGCGGCATTGTCGGATATGAACGGCAGGCGCAGAGTAAAGCGGCTGGCCTGCGTACGCATGTGCTGGTATCGTTAGGTTCCTGCCTGTGCATGCTCGTTTCTATCAATATTGCTATGGATAATTATTTTTTATATGGCCTTACGAATTCGGATCCGGAACGCATTGCTGCCCAAGTCATCACTGGTGTAGGGTTTCTCGGTGCCGGAACTATCATGGCCAATCCCAAGGAGCGCAGTGTCCGGGGGCTGACGACAGCAGCCAGCATTTGGGCTGTAGCAGCCATTGGCTTAGTCGTTGGCGCTGGGTATCTAGCGGTGGCGACAGTAGCGACGGGACTCGTGTTTGTCGTGCTGCGCTTGTTCGTGCGGTTGGATGATTTTTTGCGGCGAACATCCCTGAAAAAATATAATTTTCATATTGTCATGCGCAATACAGCGGAACAATCGCGGCGTTTGGGTGATTATTTTAAAGAGCAGAACCTGTCTGTCCTTTCCTTCCAATCGCTGACGGAGGATGATACGAAACGCTACATCGAACTGGAAATCATATTGACGTCTTCAGATTCAGTTCCCATGGAAGACATCATGAGCGGCCTGCTGGCCCTGCACGGTATCGTCGAGGCGAGGTGGCAGTGTATTTAGGTAGACCTGTAAATCCAGAAAACGAGCTAGACTGGCCCATCTGCGTCGTTACAGCTAAAATTTGCTCCGCTTGAGTACGCGGCGCAAATCAAATTTTGGCTGTGCTTAGCATCTGAACCAGTCTAGCTCGTTTTCTGTCCGTTCGGCAGGATACCGTTTTTTTCTCGGTAAAGCTATTGATATATTTCTAAAACCCTGTGATTGACATAGCCAAAAAACCAGGATAATATGGTCAGTTCGGATAGGATTCGAAGTAGTATACGATGTGGGTCATGGAACTGCACATGTATTTGAGCGCGGCGCTGTCCCAGTGAAAATCGGATGAATGGGAACTTACGGGGGTACCGCCGTGGACACCGACGTAGTAGAAGGTGCCGGGGACGGCGGCGCTGAAATAGGCAAAATCTTCAGAGCCCGTACCTCGTGCCTGAGATACGACGCGCAGCGTGGGAGCACATTGTTCTTCGACGATGGCCTTAACACGGGCGGTCACGGCGTCGTCATTGATGCACACCGGTGAAAATGGAACGATATGAAGGTCATATGTGCCGCCGTAGCTTTGTGTGACGCTATCCAGGATGTGACGCAGCTTATCTAAGATGAGGGAACGCTTAGATTCATTGTATGTGCGCAGCGTCCCTTTGAGTTCGGCTGTGTCGGGTATGACGTTGGGATTATGGCCGGAGCGGAATTGCCCGAATGACAGGATGATTCCTTCGCCGTCGCGGCGGCAATTATATACATATGATTGGATAGCTTGGATGATATCGACACCCATCTGGATTGGGCTGGCGCAGAGGAATAGCTGTGAGCCATGGCCGCCTTTGCCGTGGATCGTAATCGTAAAATCGTCGCACGATGCGGACAGTTCACCAGAGCGGATGCCGATTTCCCCTTGGGGCAGCGCACCGGCTACGTGTAGTCCCAAAGCATAGTCCACATCCGGTTTATGCAGGATGCCTGCGTCGATCATGCGGGCTGCGCCGCCGTCGCCTTCTTCTGCAGGCTGGAAAGCCAGGCGGATTGTGCCGCGCAGACAGTCACGGTGCTGGGTGAGAATCTTGGCGACGCCGAGGAGATTGGCTGTATGTCCGTCGTGGCCGCAAGCGTGCATGACGCCATTTACCAGCGAGGCATAGGGACAGTCAGCTTTTTCCTGCAGAGGCAGTGCATCCGTATCAGCGCGCAACAGCAATACCGGCCCGGGGAGCTTGCCGCGGATGATGCCGGTTACGCCGGTACCGGCGATGATTTTTACATTTTCTACGCCCATCAAAGATAATTCCTGGAAAATAGTCTTGCACGTATCAAACTCCTGGCCGCTCAATTCCGGGTGGGCATGGAGATGTTCCCGTATTTCCATCATATAAGGCAATACCTTACGTACCGCTTCATCTATGTTAAATGTAGGTTTATATGTATCCATATATATGGCGCCTCCTCATGGCAATAACATTCTTATCTTAAATAATTCGATAAGACGGCGCAAAAATCCTGCCATATCTCAAAAGTATGGCAGGATTTATTTTGGTAAGGTGATACATTTCCAAATTCTAGTACTTGACGTGCAACAGTTCGTGTTCTCTTCCCTTCAACAGGGTGTTGTATAAATTGGTGACTGCCGGGTTTTCTTCTGACCGTTTTATATTGCTCATTCGGTCCGAGCGATACAATCCTTCGCCGCGGCTCCGTTTGCCCACGGCAGTCGTAAAGGGCTGACCGCCGCCGCTGACGCAGCCGCCGGGACAGGCCATGACTTCGATGAAGTCGTACTGACATTCACCTTTCATCAGGCGTTCAATGAGCATGTCAGCATTTTTTAAACCGCTGACGACGGCGATATGGACATCGCGGCCTTGATAGTCGACGACGGCTTCTTTGACGCCTTCCATGCCGCGGACGCCCGTGAAGGAAATAGCATGCAGGGCGGCTCGTGATTTATCGGGCGTAATGCGCCGCAATACAGCTTCGGTGACACCGCCGGTGACGCCGAAAATCAGACCGGCGCCGCTAATCGTCCCAAAAGGCATATCGACGGCTTCCGGTTCAATCGCGGCAAAATTAATACCGGCTTCGCGGATCATCTGGACCAGCTCCTGTGTCGTAATGACGTAATCGACATCGCGGATACCTTGGCGGATGAATTCTTTTCGCGCCGCTTCGGCTTTTTTAGCTGTGCAGGGCATGATAGAGACGACGATGGTCTCCTTGTCGGTATCTTTGTAGGTTTCTTTGATGACCGGAGCAAACATTTCCATAGGTGAGCGGCAGGTCGAAATATTTTTGATTAATTTAGGATATTTGTTTTCAGCGTGCTTTACCCAGGCGGGGCAGCAAGAAGTAAATAACGGCAGTCGTTCTCCTTTTTCCAGACGGTCCATGAATTCCTGCGCTTCTTCCATGACTGTCAAATCTGCGCCTATAGCTGTATCAAATACTTCATCTACGCCGATGTGGCGCAGGGCTGCTACGATTTTGCCCATGACATTCTGACCGTCATCCATGTCCAGCTCCTTGCCGATGCCGACGCGGACTGCCGGGGCAATCTGGACGACGACTTTTTTTGCCGGGTCGTAGAGGTCCTGCCACAGCCGGGCCGTATCATTTTTGACGACGATGGCACCGGTCGGGCAGACAGCAGCACACTGGCCGCAGCCGACGCACTGCGTAGAGCCGATAGGTTCACCGAAGGCCGTACTGATGTACATCTTGGAACCACGGAAGGCAAAGTCGATGACGCCGACATTTTGCACTTCTTCACAGACGCGGACACAGTCGCCGCAAAGGATACATTTACTGGGATTGCGGACGATGGACAGGGAAGACGTGTCCGGCGCTACCGTATTGTACGTGCTGGGGAAACGGATTTCCCGGATGCCGAAGCGGTGTGCCAATTCCTGGAGGCGGCAGCGACCGCATTTTTCACAAGTCGTGCAGTCGCGGCAGTGATTGGACAGGAGCAGCTCCAGTATATTGCGGCGATATTTGCGTAGGCGCGGCGTGTTCGTGAAGATGGTCATACCCGCTTTGGGAGGAGTGGAGCAGGCAGCATGTAGACTGCCTCTTTCATCTTCGACCATGCACATGCGGCAGGCCCCGTAAACAGATAACTCTGAATAGTAGCAAAATGTAGGTAATTCTATTCCCGCTTTTCGAATGACTGATAGAATATTTTTTTCTCCAGAAATTTCGATGGGCATATTATCTATTATCATTAATTCTGGTTTCATCGGTTCAGTCCTCCTTCACGGCATTGAACGCACAGGTTTCCAGGCATGTGCCGCATTTGATACATTTCGATTCGTCGATGACAAACGGTTGTTTCAGTTCACCTGTAATTGCCTGGACGGGACATTGCCGGGCACATTTAGAGCAACCGCGGCAGAGGCTGGCGTCTATATGGTAATGGCGCAGCTTTTGGCATGTTCCGGTGGGGCAGCGTTTATTGATTACATGTTCCATATATTCGTCGCGGAAATTCATGATGGTGCTGACGACGGGATTGGGAGCGCTTTTTCCCAGACCGCACAGCGATGTCTGCGATATGGTATCGGCCAGTTCCAGCAGCAAGTCGATATCACTGGCTGTCCCTTCGCCGTCGACGATCCGTTCGAGTATTTCCAGCATATGGCGGGTGCCTTCACGGCAGGGAACACATTTGCCGCACGATTCGTTCTTTGTGAAATTCATAAAGAAACGCGCTACTTCTACCATGCAGGTCTTGTCATCCATGACGACGAGACCACCGGAGCCGATCATGGCGCCGATTTTTTTCAGGGAGTCAAAATCGAGGGGGAGGTCCATATCTTTTTCCGTCAGGCAGGCGCCGGAAGGACCACCGATTTGGACGGCTTTAAATGAACGTCCGTTGCGGATGCCACCGCCGATTTCGTATATGATTTTTCTCAGGGTCGTACCCATGGGGACTTCGATGAGGCCTGTATTTTCAATGTTGCCAGTCAAGGCGAAGGCTTTGGTGCCGGGACTGTTTTTGGGGCCGATAGAAGTGTACCAATCGGCACCGTGTTCTATGATCAAGGGGACGTTGGCAAATGTTTCGACGTTATTCAAGACCGTGGGCTTGCCATATAATCCATGTTCTACCGTCCGCGGTGGTTTGACCCGGGGCATGCCGCGCTTACCTTCAATGGAAGCGGTGAGAGCACTGCCTTCGCCGCAGACAAAAGCGCCGGCACCGCAGTTGATCTGAATATCGAAATCATGGCCGGAGCCCAGGATATTCTTGCCCAACAGACCTAAGTGGCGGGCCGCTTCGATGGCGATATTCAACCGTTCACAGGCCAGGGGGTATTCAGCACGGACGTAGATGTAGCCGTATTGAGCGCCGCAAGCATAGCTGGCGATGATCATGCCTTCGAGCATGCGGTGTGGGTCCCCTTCCATGATGCCTTCATCCATGAAAGCACCGGGGTCACCTTCATCGCCATTGCAGACGATGTATTTGGTATCAGCTTGTTGCTGCTGCACCTGGCTCCATTTGCGGCCCGTCTTAAAACCGCCGCCGCCGCGGCCGCGCAGGTTGGAATCACTGATAGTCTTTACGATTTCGTCCGGCGTCATGGTGAACAGTGCCTTATCCAAGGAAGAATAGCCGCCATTGGCCAAATATTCTTCTATGGATGTAGGATCCATATGACCGCACTGGTCTAATACATAACGGGTCTGTTTTTTGAAAAAGGGGATATTTTCAGGTTTTTCATAGGCAGCACCATCTTTTGTATAGAGCAGGCGGGGGATGACTTCTCCGTGCAGCAATGTCTTGTCGACGATATCTTCACAATCTTCCGGCTGTACTTTGATATACAGCAGGCCTTCTGGTTCGATGCGCACGAGCGGCCCTTGCTGGCAGAAACCAGGGCAGCCGTTCTTTTTCAGACCGATGGCGTCATGGTCCTGGTGCTTGTCCAGTTTGAGTGTAAATGGAAGCTCCCGATCGGCCAACAGCTTTTGCAGGCGTTCATATACGTCGAGAGAACCGCTGGCGACGCAACCTGTGCCGGCGCATACGTAAATTTGTCGCTGCTGCGCTGTCAGTAGGTCGTGGTAATATTGTTGCGTTTCATGCAAATCGTTTCTATTTAAACATTTATTTGCCAGCATGTTCATCTTCCTCTCTAATAGACTGTATGAGTTTACTTGCCTTTTCCGGCGTCATGGCGGCGTATACCTTGCCGTCCAGATTCAATGCCGGTGCCAGGCCGCAGGCTCCCAGACAGGATACTGTTTCCAGCGTGAACATCATGTCGTCTGTCGTCACCTTGCCAGGTGACAGCTTCAATTCCTTATGAAGTCGTTCGATGACAGGAATGGATTTCCGTACGTGACAGGCCGTGCCGTTGCAGACATGGATGATATGCTTTCCCTTTGGTTCCAGAGAAAAATTTTCATAAAACGTTGCTACGCTGTAAATCTTAGCCGTACTCATGTCCAGTTTTCCAGCGAAATAGGGGAAAATCGGCCGTGGTAAATATCGGTATTCTTTTTGTGTCGCCTGTAAGATAGCGATGATATTCCGCTTATCATAGTGATACGTGGACAACACCTCATCCAGAAACTCATAATCTACCTCTTCGTACATCATATTGCCTCCTTTAATTTAAATATATCATATTATAGATTTGCATCTTATCTATTACTTTAAATTATATACAGTTGTCATTATACTCCCCATAGTTTTAAATATCAATAAATATATATTATATTTTTATTTAGAACCATTTCAAAATACATATTAATGGCGTGTGTTAAAACCATATAAATAAAAAAGTGTAAATGCCGGCATCACAGCTGGACATTTACACTTTGATATAATGGGGTTATTTCGATAGGACGACAGACTTTTTCTTCCTGAAGAATAACCGGGAGACTTTATGATTTTCAAAGAACAAGAAGATGACCGGTATAATCAGGAGCGTAAATACGGTTGACGTGAGGAGGCCGCCGATGACGACGACAGCCATGCTGGCCCGCGTTTCCGAACCGGCTGTCATGGACAATGCCGTTGGCAGCATGCCGACGACCATAGTCAGCGTCGTCATAAATATGGGCTTTAAGCGGACTTTTCCGGCTTCGATGATGGCTTCACGGGCGGGCATGCCACGCTCCATCAGCGTGAGCGTATAATCGAGGAGCAACGTGCCGTTTTTAGCGACGAGACCGTCCGTGACCAGGATGCCGATGAGTGAATAGAGATTCAACGAATTGTTCGTAAGGAACAGCAGGAACAGTGAACCGATGAGCCCCAGCGGCAGCGAGAACATGCGGATAAATGGCGTTTTGACCGATTCATAAAGGATGGCCAAAATCATGTAGATCAGGATGAGGGACAGGCCCAAGGCCATGGTCAAATCCTTGAAGGTATCGCTCATGCGGTCGGCCTGGCCGGTGAAACGATAAGTCACGCCTTCCATATTCATGCCTTTCAGCTTCGAATTGATATCGGTCATAGCTTCATTCAACGTGCGGTGGTTCAAGTTGCAGCCCAAGGTGATGCTCCGTTCCTTATCAGTCCGGCGAATCGTGACCGGCCCTGTGCCGGCCTGGATCTTGGCGACATCATCGATGTAGATGATATGTCCTGATGCGTTGAGTGGTATTTTGGACAAGTCCGAAATGCGGAACCCATCGGCACCTTTCAAGCGAACGTAAATATCCGTATCGTTGTTGTCATTTTTTATGTCGTTGGCCAGGACTCCGGCTTTCTTACCGCTGATGGCATTGGAAAATGTATTTGTCAAATCGCCGATGGACGTACCGTAATGTTTTAATTTTTCGCGGTCGATGATGAGTTGGTATTCGGGCATACCTTCTGAATAAGAGCTGCTCACATCCTGGATGCCGTCGACTTCATTTTTTAGCATATCGCTGACTTTATAAGATAAGGCTGTCAATTGTTCGGCATTTTTACCGCGAAGTTCCAATCGCAGGTTGCCGCTGCCAGCTCCGTAGCCGCCGGATACACCGGAAACGGAGGCCTGGTTTTCCTGGACGCGGACATCGCTGTCAAGGATGTTTTGCGAAGCATATTTGCGGAGCTCATTAGTGACTTCCCAAATCGTGCGGGAGCGGTCGACCCGGTCTTTCAACGTGACCTGGATATTGGCTTCATTCAGGCTGCCGCCGCCGATCATGGCGGTATAATACGTAACCTCTGGCACTTGGGCAAGATATTCTTCCAATTGGTGGGTGATTTTATCTGTTCGATCTAGACTGGCATTCGTCGGCAGCTGCAAGCTGATGCGGAAACCGCTTTCATCGGTCTGAGGCATGAATTCCGAACCGATTTTACCCGTCGGGACGAGGGCTACGGCTCCCAGGAAGAAGACGAGCCCCATGAGGAGAAGGCGTTTGCTGTGGCTCAGGCTCCATTCCAGTGCATCGCCGTAATGGCGCTGCGCCCAGGCTTCAATGGCATCCATGCGGTGCCAAAGCTTGCGGTCCGGGATTTTCAGGCCGCCGCGGAATAGGACCGAGGCCAGCATAGGAGTCAATGTGAAGGATACGAACAGTGAAAACAATGTAGCAAATACGATGGTCAGGCCGAATTGTTTAAAATACTGGCCGACCATGCCGGTCATGAAGGCTATAGGCATGAATACGACGACATCGCACAACGTAATGGCGATGGCAGCCATGCCGATTTCCATTCGGCCATGGAGGGCTGCCTCCTTAGGCTTCTCGCCCAGTGACAAATGACGATGTATATTTTCCAGTACGACGATGGAGTCATCGACGAGAATACCGACACACAAGGCCATGCCCATGAGGGACATCATGTTGAATGTGAAGCCTGCAGCATACATGACGAAGAATGTCGAAATGAGCGACGTCGGAATGGCAATCATGACAGCTGCCGTGGAACGCCAGCCGCGCAGGAAGAAGAACAATACCAGACCGGTCGTACACAGACCTTCAATGAGCGTATGGAGCGTATTGTTCAAGGAATTGCGGACATAGGAGGCCGATTCATTGGTGACCGTAAATGTATAATCGGGATTATCCTGACGCAGCGTTTCCAATTTTTTGCTCACGTTATCGACGGTGGAGACGACGTTGGCATCGCTGTTTTTGTAGACGACCATGACGACGGCATCACTGCCGTTGACGCGGGCATAGCGGGTGACGCGTTGATCCTGCCGCTTGATGGAAGCGACGGCTGTCAAAGGAATCTTTGTACCTTTTATATTGGAGACCTGGATGTGGGACAGTTCTTCTTCATCCTGATATTGGGCTTTTACGCGGACGTCCGTCGTCGTGGTATCGGAATAAATCGTGCCCGCCGGCATCAGGGCATTTTCAGCCTGTAATGCTGAGACGACTTCCGACAAAGTCAAATTGTAATGGACGAGCTTGTCCTTGTCGATTTCTACAGCGATTTCTTTATCGCGGCCGCCGTGCAGTTCGATTTCCGATACGCCGTCAGCTTGCTGCAGCACGTCCTGAAAGTCATTTTCAGCTTTTGAATAGATGTCATCGAGAGAATGGCCTGACTGGATGGCTATATACATGACCGGAGTGGCATTGATATCCCTCTTGATGACGACGGGATCATCGATATCGTCAGGGAGCTTGCTGCGAATCGAATTGACTTTCTTTGTCGCATCGATGGCGGCGTAGTCGGCATTGGCTGAAAAATCCAGTTCTAATGTGATGCGGGCTCTGCCATACGATGCCGTAGAGGTGATGTGTTTCAGATTGGAGACCGACGACAGGGCGTCTTCAACGGGTTTGACGACCTGCTGTTCTACGGAATCGGCATTGGCACCGGGGTAGTTGACCGTTACGGTGACGTAAGGTGTGTTCAATGCCGGCAGCAGTTCGACGCCGATACGATAAAAGCTGAACAGGCCGAGGACGACGAAGAACGCGACGACCATGCAAATGCCAATAGGGCGGTCAATAGAAAATTTAGTTAAATTCATGACATCACCCGATTTCTTTTGTTACATCCACACTGGAACCATCTTTCAGGCGGGCCAGGTTTGTCGTGGCGATGAGGTCATTCTCGGATAGACCATCGAGGATTTCTACATAATTATCATTGCGCAGTCCCGTTTTGACGGTACGGATTTCAATCTTATTGTCGGCTGTGATTACGTATAATTTACTGGTGCCGTTATTTTCTGTTAAGGCATCTTTAGGAACGTACATCGTGTTTGGCCGCTGCAGCACTTCTACGTAGGATTGGGCATACATGCCGCCGCGGAGCAACGTATCCGGACTGTTCAGGGTGATGCGGACAATATACGTCTTGTTCGTGCTGTCCATAGCCGGGCTGACGTAAGTAATCGTGCCTTCATATGTGTTGGCCAGAGATTCAATCGTGACGGGGACAATCATGCCAGTACGGACAGCCGCCACATCGGATTCCGTCAGGGGCGCGTCGACGTATATGCCGCTCGTATCGGTAATGGTAAAAACCTTGGTGTTGGCAGCGACCATGGAACCGACTTCAGCGTTGCGATAGCTTACGACACCGGCCCGGGGAGCACGGATGACCAGATCATCGCGTTGCTTCCGCAGCGTATCCACGAGGTAACCGGCTTTGGCCTGGGCGGCCCGCTTGCTGGCTATGGATGCGGGGACGTCGCCGACATTTTGCGTTTCCAAATTGTCCAAGACGGACTTGGCGGCAATCATGGCCTGGAACATCGTATCCAGTTCTTTTTGGGACACAGCCCCTTCGTCTTTCAAGACGATGTAGCGGCGATAGTTCATAGCGGCAGTCTGATAGTCGACCTGTGCTTTTTGATAATCCGAGGAGAATTGCGCTTCGGCACCGCGCGATTCGGCTTCAGCCTGCATCAACGCGGCCTGGTCCTGCTGAATCGTCAGGTCCGTATCCTGTGTATCCTGTACGAGGAGGACTTGCCCTGTTTCTACAGTATCGCCCAGACGGGCGTTGACTTCGACGATTTTGCCGGCGTATTTGGGAGCCAGGTCGATTTGGGCATCGGGAACCGTTTCACCGGAAAACGTGATTTTGCGGTTCATGTTCTGCCGATGGATGCGATAGGCTTCCACTGTCGCTGTCATCGGTCCGTTGCTGCCGGCTTTTTTTGTTACCGACGAATGGCTGTATGCATATATGGCAATAAATGCCAGAATCAAGATGACGCCGAACGCAGCAAGTTTGGCCTTTTTGCTGTGGACTATATTTAATGATGGCATAAGGTAACGCCTCCCATATCCTATGGAATATTGTTATTAAACGGTCTGGCAAAGATTCAATAAACTACTTTAATATACACTATATTGCTTTCCTAGGAATCTGGCAATAGCATTTTAAAACTGTTTAAAAAAAAATTAAAATTGACGTAACTAATCGTTTGGGGGTGTTACTATTACCATAATAAAATCCCCGATATGATGCCCAGCCAACAGGACAAGAAGGCGCCGAGGACGTTCAATGTGCCATAAGCGACAGCCGATCCCCAGGCTTCTAGACGGATGAATGTCAGCAACTCCATGTTGAATGTCGAAAATGTAGTAAAGCCGCCCATGATACCGGTGACGGCAAATAGCTTGACTTGCGGCGGCAGATCAGCGTGACTGTTGAAATACATCATGAGCAGGCCGATACAGAATGAACCGATGACGTTGACGATGACCGTGCCGTATGGGAATGTAATACCTCCGTGTTGGTTGGCCAGCAGCGTAACGCCGTAGCGTAAAGCAGAACCGATGGCGCCGCCGATCATGACAGCTAATATTTTATCCATAATATGTATCATCCTTTCTAGCGCAAAAAAAGCTGATGCTCCTGGGGTAACAGAAGTCATCAGCATCGATGCGGTTTTGCCTGACGGCGGGGGAGATCCTCATTCCCCGATGGTCAGCCAAGTTATGGCCGACAGTTTTTATTATACAGATGTCACATATTCTAACCAAGTTTGCCCTAATTGTCAATACTGTCAGAAGTGTCTGGCAATCCCAGATTTGCCATGCTATAATAAATTAAATTTTGAAGGAAGGGCGTCATATGCAGATTAAAGGGCAATTGCTCCAGACAATGAAAGAGTTGAATGAATGGCCGCGATTCCGCCTGCGGCTATTTCTGGAAGGAATCCTTGTGGGTATACTGGCCGGCTTGGTCATCAGCCTGTTCCGGTGGGCGTTGGAATATGCCACACAGTATCGGCATTTGTTGTATGAATCCCTATTGCATAGCTCCTGGACTGGTCATTTGGCATGGTTTGTCTTGCTCCTGGCAGCGGCCTATCTATTGTATCGCCTGAGTCGTTATGAACCGATGGCCGTGGGCAGCGGGATTACGCAGGTCAAAGGCGTCATCCTCGGTGTCATGCGCATGCATTGGTTCCGCATTCTTTGGGTCAAGCTGGTTGGCTGTATCATGGCTATCGGCATGGGCTTGTCCCTGGGACGGCAAGGACCGTCTATCCAGCTCGGGGCTGTTGTGGGACAGGGCATGAGCCGTATCCTGGGGCGGACGCGGATGGAAGAACGGTACCTTATCACGGCCGGAGCCGGAGCCGGTTTGGCAGCGGCATTTAACGCACCCCTGGCTGGTGTTGTATTTGCCTTGGAAGAACTGCACCGCAATTTTTCCAGCGCCGTGCTGGCGACTTCTATGGCGGCAGCCATGGTGGCAACTGTCGTGTCGCGGGTCATTTTTGGCCAGCAAGCTGTTATCCACTTAGGCATGGTGCCTATATTTCCGTTGCAGTATTTGTGGCTCGTCGTCGTCGTGGCAGTCCTCGTCGGCATATGTGGCGTAGGTTTTAATTTTGGCCTGCTGCATATCCATAGATTTTATGATCTGCCTGTATTTCCGCATCCCTATGTGCGCATTGCCTTCGCTCTTGTATTAGCGGGCATATTGGGCTATAGCCTGCCTCAAGTGCTCGGCGGTGGTGAGGAATTGATCAACAGCTTGTCTGGTGTGCCGATTTCACTGTTCATGGTCCTGGTCATACTGGCCGGTAAATTTATTTTTACGCTCCTTAGTTACGGCTGCGGTGTTCCTGGCGGCTTTTTTTTGCCGATGCTTGTCATCGGTGCCTTGTTGGGTGCAACACTAGGTATCGTGTTCATCGATATGGGACTCATGGATACCGATTATTTACTTAATATAGTAATAATTGCCATGGCAGCTTTTTTTTCGTCTTCGGTCCATTCACCGATTACAGCGACGGTCCTCATCATGGAAATGACGGGCTCTTATGAACATTTGCTCGTTTTGGGGACAGCTTCGTTGATCGCTCTGGTCGTGTCCGATATATGCCATGGCCAGCCTATTTATGATGTGCTGCTCCGCAATTCTCTGCAGCAGAAGCGTCCGGTCATACCACAGCAGGAACGCCGGAATATCATCGAGCTTACCATTTGCAGTGCCAGTTTCGCTGAAGGAAAACGCGTGCGCGATATTCCCTGGCCGGAACATGCGCTGTTAGTCGATATCAAACGTGGTGCAGTTCAAATGATACCAGCCCCAGATATGCGTCTGCGGGCAGGGGATTTCATTTACGTTTTATCAGATAATGTAGAGGCTGCTGCCAAAGTACGTCAATTAGTGGAGGAAGCCTCTTGATTTTATGAATAAAAATCATGCATGCAATATTCGTAATACCACAGACATACCAGTAAAAATATTGTTGTAAACTGAGATTATATGATGCGAAAACAGTGATTGTGATAAAAATAGCAAACAAAATCGGCGTATAAATATTACTTTTTTTGACTTACCTCCTAATTTTTGGTAAAATATAGAAAGACTAGATGCAAAGAGGTGGTAGTTTGAAGAAATATTTGCTGATTTTTTTACTCGCTTCGTTTTTCCTCACGATGTCTTCACTGTCATTTGCTAAAGTGGAAAAAGGCATGACTGGAGCAGAAGTCCAGAACGTGCAATATATGCTCATAGATGCGGGCTATTTGTCCGACGGTGCCGACGGTGTTTTCGGCAGTGGCACGGAATCGGCTGTACGCCGTTTCCAGGCGGATCACGGGCTGGATGCTGACGGAGTAGTCGGCGCACAGACATTGTCAGCGCTGACGCGTTCGGATAGTGTGGCGACGGACGTTGTTTCCCAACCGGGTGACAGCAGCGGTACCGTGTCGGATATCCAGAGACGGTTATCCAACAATGGTTACAGCACTGGTGGTGTCGATGGAGTATACGGTAATGGTACAGCTCAAGCTGTTCGCGCTTTCCAGGAAAGCCAGGGTATCAATGCTACGGGAGTCGTAGACTTGCGTACCAAACGGGCTCTGTATGCATTGGGCAACGGTAACAGAAATAACAGTGATGGTGTAGGAAGTTATCAGAAGCGCATGGTCATGGACGCTACGGCGTATACGGCTCATGATCCGGGTAACAGCGGATATACGGCGAATGGAAACCGTTTGGTCCGTGGATTAGTTTCTGTCGACCCGAACGTGATTCCCTTGGGAACGCGTTTATATATCGAAGGATACGGCTATGCCGTAGCTGATGATACGGGCGGCGCTATTAATGGTGATCGGATCGATTTAGGTATGGACTCGAGAACAGAAGCGAATAATTTCGGCAGACAGAATGTTGTAGTCTATGTTTTATGATTAGGCATGATAAAAGGAGAGGCACAAGCCTCTCCTTTTGTCATCGTTGCAACAAATCGGGTTGCTGTATATGTTTTTTGTAAAAAATGTATGTATTTTCGTCAGATTTTGTGGTATCCTGAATAGGAAATTGTTTGTGTCCTGAATCATTAGGGAGGTTTTTACTGAATGAAAGAAATTATTGCACTCATATTGGCGGCAGGAAAAGGTACGCGCATGAAGTCGAAATTGCCGAAAGTACTGCACCGCGTCGGCGGGCTGCCTATGGTGGAACAGGTACTGAACAGTGTCAAGATAGCTGGAACGACGCGGCAGATCGTCATCGTCGGTTTCGGCGGTGAAGAAGTCCAGACGTATATGGGCGATGCAGCTGAATTTGTCATGCAGAAAGAACAGCTTGGTACAGGCCACGCAGTCCTGCAGGCAGAACCGCTGCTGGGTGATGTGTCTGGTACGATCCTCGTTACGTGCGGTGATACGCCGCTCATTACACCGGCGACGTTTTCGGCGTTGCTTGCCTGCCATGAACAGACTCATGCAGCAGCAACCGTCCTGACTGCACAAATGCCGGATCCAACCGGTTACGGCCGCGTCATCCGCGATGGAGCCGGTCAGGTCGTCAAAATCGTGGAACAGAAAGATGGTACGCCTGACGAATTGTCCGTCTGTGAAGTAAATGCCGGCATTTATTGCTTTGACAGCACACTGCTCTGGCAGACGCTGCACAGTATTACCAATGATAATGCCCAGGGAGAATATTATCTGACTGACGTCATCGGCTTACTCGTCCAGGCTGGTCAAGTAGTCAGTGCCTATGCGGCACCTGATTTTGAAGAAACGATGGGCGTCAATTCCCGCCTGCAGTTGTCAGAAGCCGAACGGGTCCTGCGGCAGCGTAAGCTGGAACAGCTCATGGTCGACGGTGTCTCTATCATCGATCCGAATAATACGTATGTCGATATGGCCGTTGAAGTAGGTCGGGATACCGTATTGTATCCCGGTACAATCCTTCAGGGCCGTACGGTCATCGGAGAAAATTGCCAGATAGGTCCGTATGTACGACTGGACAATGTCCAGATGGGCGATAATAACCATCTACAGTTTACGTATGCCCATGACTGCGAAGTGAAAAGTGGCTGTGAAGTCGGGCCGTTCGTTCATTTCCGGCCGCAGACCGTAATCGGCAATAACGTCAAAGTCGGCAACTACATGGAAGTCAAAAATTCCATCGTCGGCGACGGCACGAAGCTGCCTCACTTGAGCTATATCGGCGACAGCGATGTAGGCGGTGGCGTCAATATCGGCTGTGGTACTATCACGGTGAACTATGACGGTAAGATCAAGCATCGCACGACTATTGGCGACCATGCTTTTGTCGGCTGCAACAGCAATCTCGTCGCCCCTGTTTCCATTGGCGAATATGCTTATGTTGGCGCTGGTTCGACGATTACGAAAAATGTGCCGGCTGGATCGCTGGCCGTCGGCCGGGCCAGGCAGCGCAATATCGAAGGCTGGGTCAAAGAAGATACATATAAAAAATAATCGTTGTCTTTTGAATGATACAATAATATCTTGGTTTCTAAAAAACACCTTAGGGAGGATTTATCATGGCTTATGAAGACGGGAAAAAACTGAAAATTTTTACGGGTAATGCTCATCCGGCACTGGCAAAGGAAATTGCTGATTATCTTGGGCTGGAATTGGGAAAGGCCTTCGTCGGTAAATTCAATAACGGCGAAATTCAGGTAATGATCGATGAAAGCGTCCGCGGTAAAGATGTCTTTGTCGTACAGCCGACCAGTGCTCCAGTCAATGATAATATCATGGAATTACTTATTATGGTCGATGCCTTGAAGCGTGCTTCGGCTAGACACATTACGGCCGTCGTCCCGTATTATGGATATGCCCGTCAGGATCGCAAGACCCGTGGCCGTGAACCGATTACGTCCAAATTGGTGGCGGATTTAATGGGGACAGCCGGTGTAACCCGTATGGTGACCATGGATTTACATGCTGGCCAAATCCAGGGATTTTTCAATGTTCCTGTAGATCATCTGGCTTCGGCGTCCATATTGGCTCGCTATTTGAATCAGAAAAAAGCTGAAAGTGATATGGGTGATATTGTCGTCGTATCTCCTGATCTGGGCGGTGTAACTCGTGCCCGCGATCTGGCAGACCGCATTGGTGCTCCTATTGCCATCATCGAAAAACGTCGTCCTCGTCCGGGCGTGGCTGAAGTCATGAATATCATCGGCAGCGTCGAAGGTAAGACCTGTGTCATCGTCGATGATATCGTCGATACGGCGGGATCTTTGTGCGAAGGCGCTAATGCTTTAAAACGTATGGGAGCAAAACGCGTATATGCTTGCTGCGCTCATGCAGTATTGACCGATCCGGCTATCGAACGGATCGATAAATCCCCCATTACGGAACTCATCATCACCAATACGATACCCCTTGCCGAAGAAAAGAAAATCGATAAGATTACGGTACTGTCCGTGGCACCTTTGTTAGGTGAAGCTATCATGCGTATTTTCCATGATGTATCTGTGAGCAAGCTGTTTGATAAATAAGAAATTGGAGTAGTGAAAGATTGAATATGATCGTCGGTCTGGGCAATCCCGGCAAGGAATATGCTCAGACCAAACATAACACGGGATTTCACGTCGTCGATGAATTGGCACGGCGCTGGAATGTCCAGATTTGGCAAAATAAAATGAACGCCCTCGTAGCCCAGGTATTCGTCGATGGCGAAAAAATCCTCCTGGTCAAGCCGCAGACGTTCATGAACAACAGCGGTGAAGCCGTAGGCCCGCTCATGCGCTGGTATAAAATCGATGAGCCTGACGTGTACGTCATTTATGACGACATGGATTTGCCCGTAGGCCGCCTGCGTATCCGTACGAAAGGCAGCGATGGCGGGCATAATGGCATCAAGAGCATATTGGCCAATGGCTGCAGCCAGTTTATTCGCTTCCGTGTCGGCATCGGCCGGCCGCTTCCGCATCGGGATGTCATCGATCACGTCTTGACACAATTTCCAGCGGAACTGCAAAAGCCCTACGAAGAAGGAATCCAAGCGACTGCTGATGCCATCGAAGGTTGCTTGAAACTAGGCATAGATGTAGGCATGAACCGCTTCAACCCCAAGAAAAAGAAAAAAGAAAAACCAGCCCCAGTGGCAGAAACTGCCGCTGAAGTTGCGGAACACTAATAGAAACTACATGGATACAATGATAGCATTGTCAATCCATGTAGTTTTTTTGTGTGAGCATGGTGATAGATTAGTTGTCTATGGGTTGGAGTGTGATACAGCCAAGGGCTCAGGCGATGTATATCAAAGCTTTCACGAGATAACGGTATCTCGCCGTTTCTTGTTTTTCAGCGGCGAATCATATACAATGGTAAAGTAAGGTTTTTGATACGCTTTCTATATGAGCGGGGGCTGTAGACGTCATTGAGAGGGGACCATAGCATGGTGTATTTAGTTTCGGAAGAACCGGAGATTTTTCAAATACAGGTAGAACTGCCGCACAATCCATTGGGGTGGCTGAATTCGTATGTCATAAAGGGGAAAGAACGGACGCTCGTCATCGATACGGGATTTAACCGGCCTGAATGCTGGGAATCTCTGCGGCAGGGCCTGGAAGAGCTGCACGTGGATTTTCGCAAGACCGACTTATTCATTACGCATCTCCATTCGGACCACACTGGTTTGGTCTGGGAATTCGTCAATCGGGGCAGCCGCGTCTTCATGAGTGCCATTGACCATCTATATTTAAAAGGGGCTTATACCGACCACAGCGCTTGGAATTTCATGGAAAATTGGTTCTTGAAGGAAGGTATGCCACAATCGGATATCGATAAACAGAAACAGAATCAGGCTATCCGCTTTACGCCGAAGGAATATTTTCCGGCTAATCATGTAAACGGCGGCGATGTCCTCGATTTAGGCGGCCAAACATTGGAAGTCATCCACACGCCCGGCCATACGCAGGGACTCTGCTGCTTGTACATACGGGACAAACAGATCCTGTTTACGAGCGACCATATCCTGTTCGATATTACGCCCAACATCACGAGTTGGCGGGATATGAAAAATTCCCTGAAGGTGTATCTGGACAGCTTAGAAAAAATCCGCTCTCTGCCAGTACGCCTGGCGCTGCCGGGACATCGCAAAGGCGATACGTCCATTATCAGCCGTGTCGATGAAATCAAGACACACCATCGGCGCCGCCTGGATGAAGTTGTTCACATCGTCCGGACCATGCCGGATTTATCCGTATTTGAAATCGCAGCCCATATGACCTGGTCGCTCCGCGGCAAGCCGTGGAATGAAGTATCGCCCACGCAAAAATGGTTTGCCATGGGAGAAACCTTGTCCCACATCGAATACCTGCTGGACGATGGCGAACTGCAGCCTAAAAGCCACGACGGCAGAACCGTATATGTGGCGGCGCATTAGGTAGTACTTGGAAATCCGGAAAACGCGATATACCGGGCACCTGCTTCTTCGGTGCCAAAATTTGATTTGCGCTGCGTACCCATGTACTCAAACGGGTCAAATGTGGGCTGTAACGCCGCAGATGAGCCGATATCGCGTGTTTTCTGGATTTCCAGGCTCTACCCTCCGCCTTGACAATGTTTTTTTTGAGGAGTATACTACTTTACAATTACATATCGCCCATGAAACCATTGAAGCGGAAGTAAAAACGATGACGTGCACGTACAGAGAGCCGGGGTGCTGAGAGCCGGCCGACGCAGCTCGTTAAATGGACCGTTGAGGGCGCGGGGAAAGGGATGATTCCTGAGTATTCCGCGACGTGAAGGCATACGTCAGTTGCCGGGAATATGTTGGTATTCCGCCAAGAGCAGGAGTCATATCCTGAAACAAGGTGGCACCGCGGATGAGTATATATCCGTCCTTGACAGTACCTGTCATGGGCGGATTTTTTATTTGGGAGGGGATTATTTATGGAACCATTATCGTTGGAACAGGCCTTGACCTATGCCGGGACATACCGCGTCGTGCCCATTGCCCGCAGTATGTACGCGGACGTTTGCACTCCTGTGGAAGTGCTGCGGATTTTGAAACATGTCAGTGCCCGCTGCTATTTGCTGGAAAGCATGGAGGACTCCCAGCAGTGGGGCCGGTATACATTTTTGGGCTATGATCCGCAAATGGAAATCGTTTGTACAAATGGTATCGTTTCCATCAAAGCGGGTACGAACGTAGCCATCAAGACAGATCATCCCGCTACGTATATACGACAGATCTTGAAGGATAATCTATCACCGCGCATGCCTGGTCTGCCGCCTTTCACGGGCGGTCTGGTAGGCTATTTTTCCTATGATTACTTGAAATACAGTGAACCAGCCCTGACAATCCAGGCAGATGATGATGAAGGCTTCCAGGATTTCGATTTGATGCTCTTCGATAAAGTCATCGTCTTCGACCACTTGAAGCAGCAAATCATCCTCATTGCCAATGTACGTCTCGATGCACCAGAAGAAAATTATAACAAGGCCTTGTTGACGCTGGACCAGATGGCGGCGCTGCTCAGTAGCGGCGTTAAGGCGGACAAGGTACCGCTGACGCTGCAGGGACCCTTTGCGGCGTTATTTGGCAAGGAAGAGTATTGTCACATGGTGGAACGGGCCAAGGAATACATCCGTGAAGGCGATATTTTCCAAGTCGTCTTATCCAATCGCATGGCGGCACCGGCATCGGGCAGTTTGGTCGATACGTATCGCGTACTTCGGACGATCAACCCATCACCGTATATGTTCTATCTGGCTGGCGATGATTTGGAAATCGCCGGCTCATCGCCGGAAACACTGGTCCGTCTGGAAGAAGGGAGGCTGTACACGTTTCCCTTGGCTGGCACGCGGCGCCGCGGCCGTGACCGCGATGAGGACCAGGCTCTGGAACGGGAGCTGCTGCAGGACCCCAAGGAATTGGCAGAGCATAATATGCTCGTCGATTTGGGACGCAATGACTTGGGGAAAATCAGCTGCTTTGGCACCGTCCAAGTGGACCGCTATCTGGAAGTGCTCCGTTTCTCCCATGTCATGCACATGGGGTCTACCGTGAGCAGCCGCATCCGCGACGATGCCGATGCCGTCGATGCCATAGGTGCAGTCCTGCCGGCAGGGACCTTGTCCGGCGCTCCGAAGCTGCGGGCCTGCCAGATCATCGATGAACTGGAAGGCAATAAGCGAGGGATTTACGGCGGTGCTGTGGGATATATCGACTTTACGGGCAATATGGATATGTGTATCGCCATTCGTTTGGCTTATAAATTGCATGACCGCGTATTTGTCCGTTCTGGTGCCGGCATCGTCGCGGACAGCGTACCGGCAGCAGAATATCAGGAATGCCTGAATAAGGCGCAGGCCGTTGTGACAGCGCTGGAAACGGCTGATGGAGGGATCGATTATGATAGTACTCATCGATAATTACGATAGCTTTTCTTATAATTTGTATCAGCTTCTCGGTCAATTAGACAGCCGGATCCGGGTAATTCGCAACGATGAACTGACCGTGGCGGAGCTTGCCGAGCTGGAACCGGATCATATCGTCATTTCCCCCGGGCCGGGCCGGCCGGCGGCAGCTGGCATTTGTGAAGACGTCATCCGTCAGTTTGCCGGTAAGGTACCCATCCTCGGCGTCTGCCTGGGCCATCAGGCTATCTGTGAGGCCTTTGGCGGCACGATTGGCTATGCCAAGGAGCTCATGCATGGCAAACAGTCAAACGTTACCATACAGCGCGATTGTCCTATTTTTACCGGCTTGAATGAGGTCATCACCGTCGGCCGCTATCACTCATTGGCTGCTGCAGCCGATTCCTTGCCGCCAGAACTCGTCGTGACGGCTCAGACCGAGGATGGAGAAATCATGGCTGTACAGCACAAGACCTGCAAAGTATATGGTCTGCAATTCCACCCGGAATCCATACTGACGCCGATGGGGCCGACTATGGTAGAGAACTTTCTAGACCTCTAGGTCCTGCCATGATACAATATATGGTATCAGAATACTAGAGGAGGAATAACATGCTTACTTATATATGGGACCCCATTTCCGGGCCCGCCTTGGCCTATGCCAAAGAAAAATTGGACGTCGTATTGTGGGATGATCCGGATGCGGAACGGATCCACCAGGCGGAAGCAATCATGGTGCGCACGTCGCCCATGACACCGGCCGTTATCGATTCATTTCCCCGCTTGCGGATTATATCACGGTACGGCGTCGGCATCGATACGATCGATATCGATTATGCCAAGGCCAAAGGAATCATCGTCACGAATACGCCTAGTGCCAACAGCAATTCTGTAGCTGAGCTGATCATTGGTATGGCCCTTGATTGCGCCCATAAGATTACGGCCAGTCATATGGCCGCCCAGCAAGGTGTGGACAGCAATTGGCCGTCTTTCCTGAGCGGCTATGAAGTGACGGGTAAGACGCTGGGACTGATTGGCGTCGGCCGCATTGGTACCATTGTCGGCACGCGGCTCCGCCAAGGCTTTGATATGCAGGTAAAGGCCTATTCTCCGTCGCTGACTGAAGAACGGTGTGCCAGCCTGGGATTCGTGAAAGCGGCAGGGCTGGAAGATATTTATCGGACTTGTGATATCATTTCTATTTCCGTGCCCCTGACCGATGCGACGCGCCATATGATCGGCCGCCAGGAGCTCGCCATGATGAAACAGGAATGCATCCTCATCAATGCTGCCCGGGGTGGTATCATCGATGAAGCGGCGCTGGTCGAAGCGCTGCAGGAAAAAAAAATCTGGGGGGCCGCCATCGACGTCTTTGCCCAGCAGCCCGTATCCCGGGATAATCCCTTGTTGCAATGCTTCAATTTCGTCGGCACACCGCACAACGGGGCGAATACGAGCGATGCCCTGCTGAATATGGGCGTCGATGCTGTCGATGAAATCATGCGGGTAGCGCAGGGATTGCCGACAAAAGTCAACTTAACTGCGAAGTAAAAGTGATTTAAAAACAATTTTTTCTTATTTTATCCTTGACGAATCACAAAAACAGTAGTAGAATGTTTTCAACAACAAAACATCGTCCATGAAACTGTTGAAGCGGAAGTAAAAACGATGACGTGCACGTACAGAGAGCCGGGGTGCTGAGAGCCGGCCGACGCAGCTCGTTAAATGGACCGCTGAGGGCGCGGGGAAAGAGAGAAATCTCGAGTATTCTGCGACGTGGAGGCATACGTCAGTTGCCGGGAATATGTTGGTATTCCGACAAGAGCAGGAGTCATATCCTGAAGCAAGGTGGCACCGCGGATAAATATAATCCGTCCTTGACAGTAATGTCATGGACGGATTTTTTATATTTCAGGAGGGGTCATCATGATAAAAGAAGCGACGGTAAAATTGATACAGCATCAGGATTTAACAATGGAAGAAACGACACAGGTCATGGACGAAATCATGGGCGGTCAGACGACGCCTATACAGACGGCAGCATTCCTGACGGCACTGCAGGCCAAGAAAGCTACGATTACGGAAATAACGGCATGTGCAGCAGCCATGCGCGACCACGCATTGCCAGTCCATCATCACATGGATTTGTTGGAAATCGTCGGCACCGGTGGGGACGGCGCTAATTCCTTCAATATTTCTACGACAGCGGCTTGTGTGTGCGCTGCCGGTGGTGCTAAAGTAGCAAAGCACGGCAATCGGGCAGCTTCCTCGCGCAGCGGCGCAGCCGATGTATTGGAAGCCTTGGGGGCTAACATTTCCCTCGACCCGGATCGGTGCGTACAGCTCTTGCAGGATATCGGCTTTTGCTTCTTTTTTGCTCAACATTATCACCGTTCCATGAAGTATGTCGGCCCGGTCCGCAAAGAACTGGGAGTGCCGACGGTGTTCAATATCTTGGGGCCCCTGACCAATCCGGCTCATGCGACTCATCAGGTACTCGGCGTATATTCGGAAGAATTGGTAGAACCGATGGCCCGCGTTTTGAGCGGCCTGGGCGTCCAGCATGGTATGGTCGTCTATGGTCAGGACAAGCTCGATGAAATTTCTGCATCGGCAGCGACGACGGTCTGTGAATTTTCTGGCAACGATTTTAAGACCTATGTGATCAAACCGGAAGATTTTGGCCTGGCTCGGGGAACCAAGAACGACTTGAAGGGCGGTACACCGGCAGACAACGCCCGCATAACGAGAGAAATCCTGGCAGGGATGCCGGGAGCACGCCGTACGGCAGTGGTTATGAATGCCGGCGCCGGATTATATGTCGATGACAAGGTACAGACACTGGAAGCAGGCATACGCATGGCGGAAGCACTCATTGACAGCGGGGCTGCCATGGATACACTCAATGCCTTCGTACAGCAGAGCCAACAGGCATCGTGAGGTGGCCCATGATATTAGATGATATTACGAGAGATGTAGCCAAGCGGCTGCGTATAGACAAACAAGCAGTTCCTCTGGAAATCATGAAGGGGATGGCACAATCAGCCAGGGCCACACGAAAGCCATTCCAGTTTGAACGGATGCTCAGGCAGCCGGACATGTCTTTTATTTGTGAAATTAAGCGGGCATCGCCGTCCAAAGGGCTCATCGCCAAAGAGTTTCCCTATCTGGATATTGCCAAGGCCTATGAACAGGCCGGGGCGGCAGCTATATCCGTACTGACCGAACGCGACCATTTCCAAGGCTCGCCGAAATATGCGCAGCAGGTGGCCCAAACCGTAGCTGTTCCCGTATTACGCAAGGATTTCATCCTCGACGAATACCAGATATACGAAACAGCCGCTCTGGGAGCGTCGGCAATGCTCCTGATTTGTGCCATCCTCGATGACGACCAGTTGAAACGATATTTTCAAATAGCTGATCATTTGGGCTTATCCGTACTGGTCGAGGCTCATGATGAACAAGAAGTTGCCAGGGCGCTCCGCTGTGGGGCCCGGGTCGTCGGCGTCAACAACCGCAACCTCAAGGATTTCACCGTATCGCTGCAGACGAGCTGCCGCCTGCGCCGGCTCGTGCCGCCGGATGTGCTGTTCGTAGCCGAAAGCGGTATCAAGACGGCGGCCGATGTGGCTGTATTGCAGCAAGACGGCGTCGATGCCGTGCTGATTGGCGAAACTCTCATGCGAAGTGAAGATAAAATAGCCGCACTGCAACGGCTGCGGGGAGGCTGTTATGATCAAAGTGAAATTATGCGGACTGACCAGGCTATGTGACATTGCTTGGACCAACGAAGCTCAGCCGGATTACGCTGGCTTCGTCTTTGCCGGTACGCGGCGGCGCGTATCGGATGAAACGGCCCGGACATTGCGGCAGCACCTCGATACAGCCATTCCGGCTGTAGGGGTATTCGTCGATGAGCCCATAGACCATATCGTGTCATTGGTACGTGCCGGCACCATCCAGATGGTCCAGCTCCACGGCCATGAAGACGAGACATATATCCGGTCATTGCGGCAGGTGGCAGCAGTTCCAGTGATCCAGGCCTTCGCCATTCGCCGTGAAGACGATATGCAGCGGGCCCGGGACAGTACGGCCGACTATATCCTGCTGGATCAGGGAGCAGGCGGTACGGGACAGCGATTCGACTGGCGCCATACGAGACACATAGACAGACCGTTCTTTTTGGCGGGAGGCTTGGATGCCGCCCATATAGCCGAGGCTATGTCATTCCAACCATTTGCTCTGGATGTGAGCAGCGGTATCGAAACGGACGGATTTAAAGATAGACATAAAATCATGGAATTTATGGCACAGGTACGGGCTGTGCAGGAGGAGAAGATATGATGAAGACAGGAAGATTCGGTCCCTACGGCGGCCAATATATACCAGAAACATTGATGAATGAAATCATTCGCTTGGACAAGGCCTATAATTACTATAAACAGGATGAAAAATTCCAGGCGGAACTGAACGATTTATTGAATAATTATGCCAATCGCCCATCCTTGCTGTATTATGCGGAAAAGATGTCCCACGACCTGGGCGGTGCTAAAATCTATTTGAAACGAGAAGATTTAAACCATACGGGCGCCCATAAAATCAACAACGCCTTAGGACAATGCTTGTTGGCCAAGCGCATGGGCAAGACCCGGGTCATCGCCGAAACCGGTGCGGGCCAGCACGGCGTAGCGACGGCTACGGCAGCGGCATTCGTGGGTTTGGAATGTGAAGTTTTCATGGGGGAAGAAGATACGATCCGCCAGGCTCTCAACGTATATCGCATGGAGCTGCTGGGCGCTAAAGTCAATGCTGTAAAGACGGGCACGCGGGTCCTGAAGGATGCAGTCAATGAAGCCATGCGCGAATGGGTCAGCCGCGTCGATGATACGCATTACGTCATCGGCTCCTGCATGGGTCCGCATCCGTTCCCGACGATGGTCCGCGATTTCCAGAGCGTCATCGGCAGGGAAGCACGGCAGCAGATCCTGGAACGGGAAGGCAAACTGCCTAAAGCCGTCGTAGCCTGTGTAGGCGGCGGCAGTAATGCCATCGGTGCATTTTACTGCTTCATCGAAGATGCCGATGTACAGCTCATCGGCTGTGAAGCCGCTGGTCGGGGCATCGATACGCCGCAGCACGCAGCGACCATTGCCAAAGGCAGCACAGGCGTGTTCCACGGTATGAAGTCCATTTTCTGTCAGGACGACCAGGGACAGATCGCTCCGGTCTACTCCATCTCAGCCGGTTTGGATTATCCCGGCATCGGGCCGGAACATGCTTACTTGAATGACATTGGCCGGGCCCAGTATGTGCCTATTACGGACGACGAAGCAGTCCAGGCATTTGAATATTTGGCTCGGGAAGAAGGCATTATCTGCGCCATCGAAAGCGCCCATGCCGTCGCCCATGTCATGAAAATCGCACCGCATATGAGCCCTGATGACAGCATCATCATTTGCTTGTCCGGCCGGGGAGATAAAGACGTGGCCGCCATTGCCAGATATAGAGGGAGGAATATCCATGAGTAAAATAAAAAATGCCTTTGCCAATGGAACAGCGTTCATCGCGTTCCTTACCGCAGGGGATCCATCCATAGAAAAAAGTTGTGAATTTATCCTGACCATGGAAAAGGCCGGGGCCGACCTGGTAGAAATCGGCATTCCTTTTTCTGATCCTACAGCGGAAGGGCCCGTTATCCAGGCAGCCAATATCCGGGCCTTGTCTGTACCGACCCGTTTGGAAGACGTGTTCCGTCTGGTGACGATGGTGCGGCAGCAATCGCAAGTGCCCCTCGTATTCCTGACCTACTTCAATCCTGTATTCAATTATGGGACGGAGGCGTTTTTTGCCAAATGTGCCGAAACGGGAGTCGATGGTGTCATCATTCCCGATTTGCCTTATGAAGAACGGGAAGATGCCGCACCGGCGGCAGCGGCCCATGGTATTGATATCATTTCTATGATAGCGCCGACATCGCAGGACCGCATCAAGAAGATAGCTGCCGTGGGTTCAGGCTTCCTGTACATCGTGTCGTCCCTAGGCGTGACCGGCGTACGCAGTGAAATCAAGACAGATCTGCAGGAAATCCTCGATACGGTCCATGGCGTCACCCCGGTCCCGGCAGCCGTGGGATTTGGCATCAATACACCGGACCAGGCTGCCAAAATCGGCCAGTATGCCGACGGCGTCATCGTAGGCAGCGCTATCGTCAAGATCATAGCGCAATACGGCGATGAAGCAGCACCGCATCTGTATGAATACGTAAAATCCATGAAAGAAGCCGTTCGCAAATAAAAACAACGCAGTATCCCTGGAAATAGTGGATGCTGCGTTGTTCTTTCTATGTCTGGAATCTAGTCCAAGATGATGAGGGCCATGAAGACGACATCTGTCGTGCCGTTATTTTCCATGCCATGGCCGAATCCGTCCGGCGTGAACGTCACATCGCCGGCATGGACGGTGCGGATGGTGCCGTTGTCATTGTACTGGCCTTCGCCGGCGAGAAGGTAGTACGTTTCGCTTTCATTGTGATGCACATGGTAGCCCAGGGAATTGCCCGGTTTGATCGTGACCTGGGCAAACATGCGGCATTTGCCGTTGAGTTGTTCATCGTTTAACAGGGGTTTGACGAGAATATAGCCCTTGCCGCCGGATGCATTTTCTTTTTTGATTTCTTCCATCGGAATCATCCCTCATTTCGTATAAGTACCAATATCATTGCCGCCATATGTAGAAGCGGCAGTCATTAGTCGTAAATGACCAAAGCCATCATGACCAGGTCTTCTGTACCGTTGTTTTCCATGCCGTGGCCACAGCCATCCGGCGTAAAGGTCACATCGCCGGCATGGACAGTTCGGACAGTGCCGTTGTCGTTGAATTCGCCTACACCAGACAGGATGTAGAATGTTTCGCTGTCATTGTGATGGACGTGGTAGCCCAGAGAATGGCCCGGTTTGATCGTCGATTCTGCGAATACGCGGATTTTACCATTCATCTGTTTTTCATTGAGCAGCATTTTTAGCGTGACATAGCCATTGCCGCCAAACATGTTTTCCTTTTTTATGATTTCCATGGTAGTTCACTCCTTATGATTAGTATAGCATCATTGTACTACAAAAAAACAATTGTTGAAAGTCAAGCGCCTTGATTTTGTTTTAGTAATAGATTTTGTGTGCAATGAATATAAAGCAAGAAGGGGGAAAATATCATCACAAAATAAAATACCAGTTTTAGCGTAAAAAAAATAACGTTATATCGACAGGATTGTTCTGAATAGAACATTGATAAACGTTATAAATGATAGATGCTTTATTGAATACACATAAAAAATATAAAAAATATGTGAAATAAAGAACGAAATTTGTCCTCGTCATCATATTGCATTTTACTCTTAAAAAATGTAAAATGATAATGATGATATTGCATTTAAATCATAGAAATGTAATTCGAGGGCTAACGGTATAATTAGTTCCGGGAGTCTGGCCGTTGGGAGGTGAAGGCACCGATTCCGTGATAAAAAACAAGGGCAAATGGTTTTTTTTTGGAACGTTTCATCAGTCTATCAATCAGAATACGGTTGAAAAATGCAGAATGCGCAATAGCGCCTGCAATTTGACTGAAGGAGGCGTAACATGGAACAAAGAACTAATTTTAGGTGGAAAGTATTTTTATTGATTCTTACTATTGGTATTATTTCGTATATGGACCGTGTTAACTTATCCGTTGCTACCCCTATCATCATGCAAGAATTCGGTATGGATAAGATTGACATGGGTTTCTTACAGACTTGCTTCTTTACATCATATGCACTGATGCAGGTTCCTGGTGGCATGTTAGCTGAAAAGTTTGGGCCGCGTAAAACCGGTGCTGTAGCTGTCACCTGGTGGTCTATCTTCACGGCCGCCACTGCTCTTGGCCAAGGAAAGATGAGCTTCGGCATCATCCGTTTCCTGTTCGGCATGGGCGAAGGACCTATCTTCCCGTCCGTCACGCTGGTTAACTTCAAATGGTTCAACCCGAATGAAAAAGGTGTTGCTAGCTCTGCTATGACGAATGGCTGCTTTATTGGACCAATCTTTGGGCCGGCTATTACCGTTGCGTTGATGACAACCCTCGGCTGGCACTCTGTATTCATCCTCTTCGGGATCGTCGGCTTGTTCCTCGCCATTTTATGGTACAAATTTGTACCGGCTGATCCTAAGGATAGCCCTTATGTCAATGCTGCTGAATTGGCTTATATCAATGAAGGCCGTAAGGCAGAATCCAAAGATTCGAGCGCTCCTTGGAGTCGTTTCCTTTCTTCGACACAATTCTGGGCTATTGGCCTGCAGTATTTGGTAGCTGACTATATCATGTACGTATTCCTGTCCTGGTTGCCTATGTATCTGCTCGAAGCATATGGCTTCTCCCTTTCCAAGATGGGTATCTGGGCATCCTTCCCGTGGATTGCTCTCGTAGCTGTTAACTTCTTCGCTGGCTGGCTCAGTGATAAAGTTGCTATGCAAAGTGGCGACGCACAGTATAAACTGAGAGTTATAACCGGTATCATCGGTACTATCATCTGCTCCGTTGGTCTGTATTTTGCATCCATTACTCCGGATCCGACCATGAATATCATATTCATGTCCATTTCCCTCGGTGCTTTAGGCTTCTGCTTCAATGCTGGATGGGCTTCCTGCATTTCCCTCGGCGGCAAATTCTCTGCTTCCGTCGGTGGCTGGATGAACTTCTGGGGCAACGTCGGTGGCGTTCTTGCTCCGCTGGTAACGGCATTCTTAGTACAAGCTTATGGTTGGAGCGCTGCACTGAACACTACGTCTATGTTCGGTATTATCGCTATCATTGCTTGGTTATTTGTCCGTCCGGGCAAACCGTTGGTATAATACTCTAAACGGTTATCTTTTAAAATCAATGTTTTATCCTTGATATGACGTGAAATTATCCTAAAATAAAACCATGTTGTTTGCGTTTTGCCCTATATACGCATTCATCAGAGCTGTCGCTGAACGTATCCCGTTGGCGGCAGCTCTTTTTTGCCTACAATTAGGACATTTTGTTTATCCTCATTATAGACCAATAGACATACGATGTCAACAATGTAATCGTATGTCTATTTGTAAAATGTCTGACCACATAAAAATGATGTCACATTCTGTTGTAAAGACAACTAAAAGGCCTGATTTCTTGATATTTTTAGGTATACAAGAGGACGGGCCTTTTAATTGTACAATGGGAATATTATTTTTGCACCTGTGGACATTATAACTTATATGACATGTAGTGTCAACGAGGTAAGGTGGTTCTATTTTTGATACACACTGATGTCATTTCAGGTTGAGCATTTTCATGGCGTGGAGGATGTGCATTTTCATGGCAATGCGCGCTCCGTCGCCATTTCGCTCTTCGATAAACTCCAGTATGGTCTGATGGTTTACGATATTTTCCAGGATAGCCTTGTCATATTTGCTGGTCACAGATACACCGTTGAAAATCGCCTGATATAGGACAGGGAACAAAGCCTTCATATATTCATTATGTGTGGCTTGAGAAATGGCCAGATGGAACCGGTATTCCCGTTTGACCAGCAATTCAGGTACGAGTGCCGCCGTGGCATCGACCTTGCGGCCATATTCCACGATGTGTTCGATTTCGGCGTCCGTACCGCGCAATGCTGCCCAATAAGCAGCTTCCGGTTCGAAAATAAGGCGCATTTCATATAAATCTTTTAAATGAGTAGAGACATTGGCTAGAGGCCCCAGGTCCGGTTTGACTTGAAAGGCCCGATCTGTTACAAATGTACCGCGACCCCGCTGTATTTCCAGCGCGCCGTAGGTGATGAGTATGCGGATGGCTTCGCGCAGCGTCGTACGGCTGACGTGCAGTTCTTTGGCCAGCAGTGTTTCATTGGGCAGTTTATCACCGGCGCTGTACGTCTTGTCGATGGTGATCATCGATAGAATCGTGTCTGCTATTGTTTCAGACAGCATTTTGGTATTGCTCACGAGAATCCCTCCGTACAAAAAAATGTTGCACTAAGCGTTATGGCACTGCTTAGTGCAACGGAATTACAAATATGTATTAATTATTTGCCGGTCAAGACTGGGAATACGGATGCGCAATGCGGCATGACGTTAATAGTGTAATCCTTGTTGCCCCGTTTTTCCAATTCAGCTTTAGCAATATCCCAAGCTTCCTGGACAGTTGCTACTGGAACTTGGCCGGTGCGGATAACATCTTCCTTGTTTTCCGGTTTTGTAACGAGGATGACCTTGTTGCGGTGATCCAGGCTGAACAATGTGAAAGCTACATAGAACGGAATCGTGAAGTGTGCACGAAGAGCTGCTTCCATATCGGCAGGTGTATCAAACCGGAAGCTGTCCATGTAGATAGCCGGTTCTTTGATATCCGGTGCTTCGATGATGGCGATGACGATACCGTCGTCTTTGACCGCAGCTTCAGCCGGGTCATAGCATTTGCAGCCCTGATAGAGGTTGATATCCTTCGGATAACCGCCAGCGCAGGCAAATACGACGTCTGCTTTTTGTTTCATCGGAGCTTTTTGTACTTCATATACCGTTTCCGTACCAGCGAGCCATGCATCATACCAGTTACCGCCAACCATACGGCAAATTTCGCCATCAGCATTCAATACGGAGTGGACGAGGAACGTCGGGTTGATCATGCGGCAAGCTTCGAGCATGTCATCATTGAGCGGATTCGTTTCAATCAATGTGGAACGGGTCTGCATGTTGATGCCATGGCCAAATTCCGGATGGAGAGCGTGGCAATGGTTTTCCTGAATCGTATCGAAACCAACAACGCCCGGCAGGATTAATTTACGGCCGCCGCCGTAGCCAGCGAACAGATGCGTCGTAATGCCGTCGATGAGGATGGTCTTGTCTGCTTCATAGACTTGTCTGTTCATCATGATATGGGTGCCGATTTTCGTCAGGCCCAAATCGACCATGTCTTCTGCCTGGCAGTCATGCTGATACATCTTGATGCGTTTTGCTACTTCTGCGCCGCAAATCTGGACGTTTTCATCACCGACATGGGCACGATGGGAACCCTGAGCGAATACGATGAACATATCTTCATCGGGAATCCCAGCCTGGTTCAATTCATCAATGACGTAAATCAACCATTTATTGGACTGGTTCCAGATACGGGTGATATCAGCGACGATTAAGCAAACTTTATCGCCCTTGCGGACTAATTTTTGTAACGGTTTGCTATGGATGGGGTTGCGCATAGCATTCAATGTTGCTTCTTTTATATCGACAGCTGGTAACATCTTGCCTTCCAAAATATCAGAAATATGTTCTTCCGGTAATTCTACTGTCTGTGAACCATGACCAAATGCAAATTCAAATTTTTTTAATGCCATTATTTATCCTTCCTTCCAAATGATATAAAGTAATGTATATCATTATTATAACTCATTTCTTGTGGCTGTGGCAATAGAAGCTATTCTAAAATGCAATCATTAAATGGCATATATTTGTAAACCACCAGTGATAGCAGACTGCAGTCTTCAGGATTTCCGGCACAGCCTGTCAATCTGCGCCTGTTCGGCTGCCGAAATATTGCCGATGTGTACGTACGGCAGGTACGAACGGGCGGCCTCTGCACATGCAGCCAGCGTGGCCAATGGCGTAGGCGGTATATCTAAATGATAGCGTGGAAAATAGCGGCTGAGGTGCAGGGGAAGCCGTTCATCGAGCGATGCCAGCCAGCGGGCCAGGGCCGCTATTTCGGCAGGAGTATCGTTTTGGCCGGGTATGATGAGCGTAGTGACTTCTACGTGCGAATCGGGGACCGCTAGTTCAATCGTATGGCGGACTGCATCGAGCCGGCCTTGGCACAACGTGCGGTAAAAATTGTCCGTGAACGATTTCAAGTCGATATTCCAAGCATCGATGAAGGGCAGTAATTCTTTCAGAGGCGCTTCATTGATGTAACCGTTGGTTACCATGACATTGAACAGTCCGGCTTTATGGATGAGAGGTGCTGTCTGGCAGATGAATTCGTAGGAGACGGTCGGTTCATTGTACGTATAGGCCAGTCCGATATTGCCGTGGGTAGTCCATTGGCGGGCCAGAGAGACGGCCTGTTCCGGTGAAATCGTTTCGTGAGCCGGCGTTTCCTGAGAAATCTGCCAGTTTTGGCAAAAACGGCAGGTCAGGTTGCAGCCCCAGGAACCTAAGGACAGGATTTTGCTTTGTGGATGGAAATGATACAGCGGCTTTTTTTCGATGGGGTCCAAGGCGACGGCGGTGCATTGACCGTAATTGAGCACGTGCAGACGGCCGCCTTCATTGCGGCGGGTCCGGCAGAAGCCGCTGTGTCCCGGCGCAATATGGCAAAGATGGGGACATAAGACACAGCGGACAGAGCCGTCCGGCAATTTATCGTAATAGGATGCTTCCATGGCTCTCAATGGTAGCGAGTCACAGTGAAGCGGTAGAGATCTGGGCGGACATGGGCCGGTATGCCTGCCTTTTCTTTAGCGATTTCTATTTGTTGTTCTACCGTATCGACGCCTTCTAAATCGGGCAGGAGAAGGCCCGTCCGGGCATGGCTCATGACGATGACACCGTATTTTCGCGGATCGAGCTGGTCCCGCGTGGCCAGTTCCGGGCTGCCTAGGATGTCTACAGAAATGTCTAGTTCTGGCAGCTCATCGAGCGTGACCGGACGGAAGCGGGGATCCCGCGTAGCTGCCGAGACGGCATTGTGGATGATTTCACTGGCAATGTTGAGCTGCATGGGTAAAAACGTTCCGATGCAGCCGCGCAGGGCACCGTGTTTCTTTAACGAGACGAAAGCGCCGGCACTCGTTTCCGTGAGTTCTTCCGGCAAATCGGCCGGTATGGTCATGACCGTGCGGTGCTGCAAGTAGTAGGATACACTCTGCCGGGCCAGATGGACGCGGACATCGGCATCGGCCGGACGCGGGGCCGGTGCACTGTCCTGGTTGAGATATAAAGCAACGCCATAGCCGACGCCGAAAGGTCCTTCATAGGAGTAGACAGGCATGGCTGGGACCATATGGTGCAAAAAGCCGAACAAGAAATATACGGAGGGCAGGCCGCACATGCCGGCTTCATCGATGAAGGATTCCGTCATCGTCTTCAGCGGGGCCATGTCCTGCAGTTTTAAGGATTTCATGACAATCCGGTCGAATACGGCGCCATTCGGCGTGTAGCCATTGGGCGAACCCTTTAGTAAGCGGTGGGACAAATCGCCGGAAGCGATGATGCCGATGCGGCGATGCAGCCGTAATGCAGCGCGGTCGATGAGCGCCCCTAATTCGACCATTTGGTCATAGTGGGAAAAATATGGTGACAAGAGGATGACCTGACCGTGGAAGCCAGCTTTTTTTAAATAGTACAGCGGTACGAAGGCTCCTTGGTCGATATGCAGGGCATAGCCGTATTGATCAGTCCATTTCCGGTCGATGCGATGCAGCGGCAGGATGTCTTTGCTTTGCCGTAAGATTTCCTCGGACAATTCCATGTCGGTCGATATGTCCATGGTTAATTCGGGGAACCCATAATCACCCAAATTGCCATACAAGACTGGTTCTGGGAAGATGGCGGCGCCGTCGCGGAACACCAGGTTGTGGGGTGTCATGATGACGATTGTATCGGGTTTCTGTGCCAACAGCAGCTCCGAAGCCTGTTGGACAGCCTCGACAGTCGACTTCATTTTAGATAATTCGCCCTTGCCGATTTCCGGCAGCATGATAGGCGGATGAGGGAAAAGAGCACAACCAACACACGATGTATCCATATAAAGGACCTCCTTGGATGTAACATAATATAGTGTAGGTGGGTCAAGCACCTGTTGGGGTAACTTATGCTTCGGAGTATGCTTCACGCTTACTAACGGGCATTGTTTTTATCAGCATACATGGCGGCGTCGGCTTGCCGTAGGATTTCATCTATATCAAACGTACTACAGTGATTATTCCAAGAGGCAATGCCGATGCTTAATCGGACTGTCAAACCGGGACAGTTGAAATCTTCATTAGCAACAGACTGTCGGAGTCGGGCGGCGACATGACCGGCCATGTCTGGTGTCGTATCGGGCAGGAGTATGATGAATTCATCACCGCCGAAGCGGCCAGCCGTATCGTCCTGACGGATAGATGCAGTGATGCAGGCTGAGATGCGTTGGAGGACGATATCGCCAACTTGATGACCATATGTATCATTGATTTGTTTGAAAAAATCGATATCGATGAGCATGATACTGAGTGATGAAAGATTTTGGTCATGGGAGGTAATCTGTTGAAGCTTGTCATTGATATAGCGGCGATTGCATAATGCAGTCAGAAAATCCGTATTGGCTTCTGCCTCTTTTTGCTGGTTGAGTTCGTTTAATTTTTTGTTTTGCCAATCCATGATACGGACTAGTTTAGCGTTCTGATGCAGGACGAGTATTTGGCGTAGGATGATCAGGACAATGGTCAGGGCCATACCAGCGACGAGGGGATCGATTAATATATATTCATAACTAAGCAGGATGATCAGCATTCCTATGAATAGGTAAGGCAGAATCATACAGAAATAATTCCATATGAGGTTATATGTACGGGGGCGGGATGGGGCGGTCTGAATCGGATAAAAAGATGACAACGCTAGCAGCCAAGTGCCGGCCGGCCATAACGGATCCAGAAAACCACCGGATACATAATAGTAATTAGAATAGATGAGAAATAGCTGGTCTGCAATAAAGAAGCAGAGGAATGACAGGCCTAGTAAGGCATGGCAAGTGTTTCGGTGTTGTCTCTTGCTAAATAAAAGCAGGGAAAAAACAATGGTCAGATAGCCAATATCCATGACCGGATAGAATAAAGAGACTGTTTTCTCCCAAAAGTCCATGGATGTATTGGCGGATATAGGCAGTATGACGTATTTGATGATTAATGTCGTACTGGCAACGATGGAAATACCGACATCAAACCCTGTTCGGAGCATGTTTAATGGCGTTACTTTATAAATATATGTAGCTAAAGCCACCAGATAACAGAAGGAACTGAGAACATAAAAGATATCGCAGACAGATGGCGATTTGACTTCTATGTCGTATAGTAATTCCGAACCCGCCCAGAGGCAGTCGCCGATAAAATAGGATAAGATACCTAGAGCGAGTATGCCCCAAGTCATTTTCCTGTTTTGTGGGAGGTGACGTATGCCTGCACAAATGAGCCCCAGGCTGAGGAGTTCTCCTACGGCTTCCAATACATCGGACAGTATAACTGCGTTGCCCTGATACCAGATCAGCAGCCCGTAATAGATTGACAGGAACAAAATTAATCCTATCCAGGCAATTCTTTTCTCGATAAAGGTGGTAGAAATATTCATTTGAGTCCTATCTTTCTATAAAGGCCTGCAAAAAAAAATAGTTTATGATTACATATTATACTATAAGATGTTGAAAAATACCTTTAATCTTTTCGTATATGTGATATATTTTGCAGGTTGTTTTTGCATTTATGTAGAAATGTATAATTCTTTCAGGAGAATACGGCAATGTGATGTTGTTCTAAGGTGGAGGATTTGTGTATAATGATAAAAGAAAAGGAAGTGTTTACTATGACGAATACTATTGAAATCAAGACGATGGGGAGCTTTTCCATTGGCGGACACAGGATTTCGCTGGCGGGGTTGCCGACGTATGAAGCATCCATGACGACGAATGGGGCGAAACGCCTTGTCAATCCCAATGGTGAATTCTGGACCGGTCAGATGTATGTTTCTTATGTGAAACTGGCTCACGCCAAGTCATCTTATCCGCTGCTGCTCTGGCACGGCGGCGGACTGGCTGGTTCGTGCTGGGAAAGTACGCCTGACGGCCGGGAAGGGTGGCAGCCGTTTTTCCTACGGGCTGGCCATGATGTTTATGTCTCTGATGCAGTGGAACGCGGCCGAGCATCCTGGTCCCGTTATCCGGAAATATACAAGACTGAACCGGTATTCCGGACATATAAAGAAGCGTGGGAATCCATGCGTGTCGGCCCGCACTATGATGCGGATCCGGCTAAATGCGAAGCCTATGCGGGCAGTCAATTTCCTGTAGAAGCTTTTGATCAGGCCATGATGGCAGCTATTCCCCGCTGGTCGTCCAACAACGAAGCTACGTTGGCAGCATATGGCGAATATGTGCAAAAAGTGGGGCCTTGCGTCATCATCGTCCACAGCCAGGGCTGCTCTTTTGCGGCCCATACGGCCTTGAAATATCCACGCCTGATTAAAGGATTAGTATTCTTGGAACCATCGGGCATGCCTGATCCAGATGCCAATGATTTATCCGTGCTGCAGGATATTCCACAGCTCTATGTATGGGGCGACAATCTGAATGGCTATCCGACGTGGAACAAATCTTTGCCGGGTATTGGCAGTTACTATAAGACGGTCCGGGCTTACTATGAACGGCTGCAGCAGGTCGCTAAGAACGTATCCTGGATAGAATTACCAGACATCGGGATTACGGGAAATACGCATATGCTGATACAGGACCGCAATACGCTCGACATAGCACAGATCGTCCAGCATTGGTTTGAACAAAATGGATTAGGCTGATGACGGCAGGTGCTGATTTTAGCGAGGAGGATTGCTATGAAGATTACAGACAATATTTATTTAGCAGCAAGTGGCAGCAAATGGGGTTTTGGTATCACCCATGAATTGGACTGCAATGTATATCTCATCGATACGGGTAGCGGCTGTATCCTCATCGATGCCGGGGCAGGCCTGGAAACGGAAAAAATGGACGCCGTCATTCACAGCCATGGCTATGAGCTGACCGATATCAAAAAAATCATCCTGACCCATTACCACGGCGATCATGCCTGTGGTGCATCCCGTATCCAGCGAGCAGCTGGCTGTCAGATGTATGCGCCGGCAGCGGAAGCGCTGGCTATTCAGAACGGCGATGAAACGGCAACGAGCGTCGCCTTAGCCAAAGGCGGTCTGTATCCTGCTGATTTTGTATATCCCAAATCGGTGGATGTCGCAGGTCTCCATGAAGGCGACACGGTGACATTAGGCAATGTAACCCTGACAGCGTACATGGTGCCGGGCCACAGCCTGTGTGATATGGTACTGTATGGCACTATTGATGGCAGGAAATGCTTGTTCACGGGCGATGCCGTGTTCGTATGCGGGCAAGTTCTGATCCAGTCCCTGCCCGATGTGAGCCTCTATCCCTATGCATGTGCCATGAAGCGCCTGGCCGCCCTCGATATCGATGCCCTGTTCCCGGGCCACGGTGTATTCGTCCTGGAACATGGCAGTGTCCATGTCAAAAAAGCGTCTGATGCATTCCAAAGCGGCTTGATTCCGCCGCAATTGTATTATTTCGTGTAAATTGATAGTGTCTTAAAATCAAAAACGCGCGATATAGGCGCATCTGCAGTGGCTGCAACCAAAACTTTATCTGCTGGGGTACACAAGTACCAGTGCACATTAAATTTTGGTTGTGTGGTGTAGATGAACCGATATCGCGTGTTTGTGTTTTATCTGGGGGATACCTTTTTCTCAGAAATCAAGCTTACCAAGTTGCTTCAGCAATTCTTTTTATTAAGGCAATCTTATTCCATTGTTCTTCTTCTGTCAGCGCGTTTCCTTCTTCCGTCGAAGCAAAACCGCATTGTGGGCTCAAACATAATTGATTTAACGGTACAAAACTAGTTGCTTCCTGGATACGTGCTTCAATGTCGGCCGCATTTTCCAATTGTGGGAATTTTGATGTGACCAGGCCTAAGACGACTTGCTGATTTTTTATAAACCGTAAAGGTTTAAAATCACCGGCCCGATCCGAGTCATATTCCAAGAAGAAACCATCAACATGGCAATGACTGAACAATGCTTTGGCAATGGGTTCATAGCCACCGGAGGAAAACCAGGTCGAGCGGAAATTGCCGCGGCAGATATGCATCGTAATCGTCATGTCAGCAGGTTTGGCTTCTAAGGCCAGGTTTATCATGTCTACGAACTTATGGGCAATAGTGTTTAAATCAAAACCTCTGGCGGCATAGGCGTTGCGTTTTTCTAAGTCGCAGAATTCTCCCCAAGAGGTATCATCCAACTGAAGATAACGGCATCCCAACTCATAAAAAGCTTTGATGGCTTTCTGGTATGCCAGGCCTACGTCATGATATAAATCGTCGTCTACTTTGTACCGGTCGATAGGATTGTAGTCCGTCGCCCGGATGCAGCAGATGAGCGGCAGCATAGATGGCGATGGTATCGTCATCTTACAGGATGTATCCCCAGCGATATCCTTCAAAAATTTAAAATGATTTAAAAAAGGATGGCTGGAAAAGCCAATTTTATCTATGATTTTTACTGTCGCTGCTTTTGGCTGCTTTCCCTTAAAGGCAACGGACCAGTGTTCTGCACCTATTTCCTGTACGCCGTCCAAGGCTGCCAGAAAATCAAGGTGCCAATAGCGACGACGGAATTCACCGTCTGTGACAGCATGTAGACCGGCTTTTTTTTCTTTTGCCACGAGGTCACGGATTGCTTCATCTTCAGCATGGGATAATTCCTGTTGGGAAATTGCACCTTCTGTAAAATTCTTTCTGGCGGTCTTCAATGCTGCGGGCCTTAAAAAGCTACCTACGACGTCATAACGGAATGGTGGAATTGTTCGTACAATTGTGTCTTGTTTGTTCTTTGTCATTCTGAATGCCTCCTTATAATAAGTAGTGACTATAACTTCTTTTTGGGCAACAAAAAAAGCGCTATCACAGATATACGCTTCTTCTTCAGCTCATCTGTCAGGAATGTTTACCTGTCGGAATTGGCACCTTTCCCTTAAAAGGGCAGGTTGTCGCAGTGTCATCAGGCCGAATCCCTCGACTGCTCTGGATGGATGGGATGATACAGATTATGGCCGTAGCCATAGCGGCATTGTGTCATCCTTCGATATAAAATTGTCTATCGCAACAAACGGGCTGGATACCCTTGCGATACTGGAATTAATTATAAACCTAATCAAATGACATGTCAAAGATGATTCCGAAGTGTTTTGTGTAAAGGGACTTTGACACTTGCTATAAACGGTTCATCGCGAAACAGAGTATCACCCCCGATGGTGAGCTCGGGAGTTTGACAGTCAACTGAATAGAAAATACCGATGAAGCCAGTAACTGGCTTATTTTTTTGTCAAATTTTTCGTGTTTTCTATTGAGTACTTTGTGGTAATGTGTTATAATATATATGGT
>Ga0163159_1000318_pt1 | contig 71260 bp, 64 predicted proteins | sample BioMet9_FD_108702 | JGI IMG/M metagenome (GOLD analysis project Ga0163159, IMG submission 108702) | Microbial communities from bioreactor (seeded with sewage sludge) at Lawrence Berkeley National Lab, California, USA - Biofuel... | ecosystem: Engineered > Bioreactor > Anaerobic > Unclassified ... | reverse complement strand
GGCCGCGAAGAACGGATCAGCGGCGTCTGGTCTACGAAAGGGAGTCTGTAAAATGGCTGAAAAGAGAATTATTCCCTGTATTTATGTCTCAAACGGCATTGCGGTAAAGGGAATTTCCAATAAAGAGGTCGTATCGGAAAATGTCGATGACCTCGCTGTATATTATTGTGAACACGGTGCGGATGCAATCCTTTTCTTTGATTTATCGGATACGGATTTTGACCATGAAATGTCGATTTCAATATTGAAAAGCATCTGCAGCAAGGTACAGATTCCGATCTGTGCCGGCGGCAACATTGCAAGGCAGGAGGATGTCAAGAAAATCCTCTATGCAGGCGCCAGAAAGGCAGTCCTGAATTATTCCAAGCCGAATGCGGATGATCTTCTGAAGGAAGTATCAGAGCGATTCGGTAAGGAGCGGATCGGAGTATCCCTGAATGACTTCGATTCGCTGTTCAAGCATCAGGAAAGCATTGAAGAATGGAGCAGTGAGAGTATTTTCATGCATCGGCCTGATTTTGATTCTGTTTCGATGATTTCGACGATTTCCAGTATCATTGTCACGGATATCATGGACAAGGAAACGATTTTTTCTATTCTGAAAGAGAGCTCTGTAAACGGAATTTCCGGTGCTTATATCAGCCAGCCAGGAATTGACTATAACCAGTTCAAGCAGGAATGCATTGACAGAGGGATTCCAATGCAGGTTCTTGTGAGTGAGGTGCCATTTTCTGAGTTCGTTACAGATTCACACGGACTGATTCCTGTCATTACACAGGACTGCAAGACAGGTGAAGTCCTGATGCTTGCTTATATGAATGAGGAATCGTTTCAGAAGACACTGGAGACAGGCCGGATGGTTTATTTCAGCCGCAGCCGCCAGAAGCTCTGGATGAAGGGCGAGACGTCCGGACATTTTCAGTATGTCAAGTCGATGACAGTGGACTGTGACAAGGATACGCTGCTTGCCAAAGTCGCTCAGGTCGGTCCTGCCTGTCATACCGGCAATCCGACATGCTTCTTTACCCAGCTGTTCGGGATTGATTTTGATGAAAAGAATCCGCTTCTTGTACTGGAAACGGTAATGGATACGATTAAAGACAGAAAACTCCATCCCAAAGAAGGATCTTACACTAATTACCTCTTTGAAAAGGGAATCGATAAGATTTTAAAGAAGGTAGGCGAAGAGTCGTCCGAAATCATTATCGCTGCAAAGAATCCTGATCCGGAGGAAGTAAAATATGAAATTTCTGATCTGCTGTATCATATCATGGTGCTGATGGTAGAGCGCGGTGTGTCATGGGATGATATTACGGAAGAGCTGTCACGACGATGAATGAGGACCATTCTATGAGAGAACTGGCACTGCCTGAACGTGTGCTTATGTCGGTGGAAAAGCCGGCACGGTATATCGGTAATGAACTGAACGCAGTAATGAAAGACAAAGATGCTGTAAATGTACGTTTTGTGATGTGCTTTCCGGATGTATATGAAATAGGCATGTCGCATCTTGGAATACAGATTCTTTATCACATGTTCAATGAAATGAACGATGTCTGGTGTGAAAGGGTGTATTCTCCATGGCCGGATCTGGACAAGATCATGCGCCAGGAGAATATCCCGCTTTTTGCACTGGAATCACAGGATCCGGTACGGGATTTTGATTTTCTCGGAATTACGCTGCAGTATGAAATGTGTTATACCAATATACTGCAGATACTGGATTTGAGCCGGATACCGATCTATTCGTCCGCACGCGGCGAGAATGACCCGATTGTAATCGGCGGCGGCCCGTGTGCGTATAATCCGGAGCCGATCGCCGATTTCTTTGATCTGTTTTATATCGGTGAAGGTGAGGTCACGTACCGGCAGCTGATTGATGTATATGAATCGGCAAGCGAAAATCATCTGTCACGCCGTGAATTCCTTGAAAAAGCATCGGAAGTACCAGGCATTTATGTACCGTCTCTTTATGAGGTCTCCTATAATGAAGACGGAACAATACAAGATTTTTCTCCAATAAAGGACAATATTCCGCAGCGTGTCAGAAAACAGGTCGTAATGGATTTATCCGGTGCCGTATATCCGGAAAGACCGATAGTTCCCTTCATCCGTGCGACACAGGACCGGGTCGTTCTCGAGCTGCAGAGGGGCTGTATCCGCGGATGCCGTTTCTGCCAGGCCGGATATATCTATCGTCCTGTCCGAGAACGTTCTCTTGAGACACTGGAATCGTTCGGCGGGAAAATGCTGGATAATACCGGCTATGACGAAATAACGCTCAGCTCGCTTAGCTCAAGCGATTACAGGAGCCTTGAAGGAATTGTGGATTATCTTTGTGAAGACTGCAAAGAGAAGCGCATTAATATCGAGCTGCCGTCACTCCGCATCGACACGTTCTCACTGAATGTAATGGATAAAATACAGGATGTCCACAAGGGCGGTCTGACTTTTGCGCCGGAAGCCGGTACACAGCGTATGCGGGATGTGATTAATAAAGGCCTTACGGAACAGGATATCCTGGCTGGCGCAGATAAAGCGTTTCACAGCGGATGGAATAAGGTAAAGCTCTATTTTATGCTGGGACTTCCGACGGAACGAACGGAAGATGTTGAGGGAATACCTGAGCTTGCGGAAAAAGTTGCTCAGCTGTACTATCAGATTCCGAAGGAAGAACGTCAGGGAAGATGCACGGTTTCAACGAGTACATCCTTTTTTATACCGAAGCCGTTTACACCATTTCAGTGGTGCGGAATGATTTCCGAGAAGGAATGTCTTGAAAAGGCTGCTTCCGTACGGGAAGCATTCAAGAGAAAACCGCATTGGAAAAGCCTGAAATATCAGTATCATTCTCCGGATGTCAGCGTACTGGAAGGAATTTTTGCGCGCGGAGACCGGAAGCTTTCACGGCTTCTTCTTGCGGCTTACCGCAACGGCTGCATGTTCGATGCCTGGACAGAATTGTTTAATAAAAAAGCATGGGATGATGCCATAGCAGAGACGGGTGTTTCCGTGGCTTTTTACAACCGGGAACGGAAGCTGGATGAGAAGCTGCCGTGGGATTTTATCGATATCGGAGTTACGAAGGAGCATATGCTTCGGGAATGGGAAAAAGCAATTGCCGGTACTGTAACACCGAACTGCAGGGAAAAATGCGCCGGATGCGGAGCATCGGTTTTCGGGGGAGGTGTCTGCTTTGAAGGCCAGAATTAAATTCTCCAAAACAGGTGCCGTGAAATTTATCGGGCATCTTGATCTGATGCGATATTTTCAGAAAGCCATGCGTCGTTCCAATTTCCCGATTGCCTACACAGGCGGCATGAGCCCGCATATGATTATGAGCTTTGCCGCACCGCTTGGTATCGGAATTACAAGTGAGGGAGAGTATCTGGATATCGGACTGGATCGTTTCATAGAACCGGGGAAGGCTGTAGAGGTGCTGAACTCTGTGATGACGGAAGGAATCCGGGTCCTTTCATTCCAGATCCTCGATGAATCGGAAAAAAGCGGTATGGCGCTCGTTTCAGCCGCGGATTATCTGGTTCGCTTTTCGCCTTGTTATCATTCATTGCCGGACTGGATGGATCAGTGGACAGATTTTATGTCACGTCCTGTCTGCAGCGTGATTAAAGAAACAAAGGCGGAAACAAAGAAGATCAATATCCGTCCATTGATTTATCTGTGGAGTCTGCCGTCCGACACATTAAGAAACGATGCGGAGCATATGATATTCATGCAGACGGCTTCCGGAAGCAGAAATAATCTTAAGCCGGAATGTGTGATGGAAGCATTCTGCCGATTTACGGGGAATCCGTACAGTCAGGATGATTTCCGCGTACATCGTCTGGAAATCTACAAGGATATGATAATAAACGGCACGAGATATTTAACCGGACTTGACGGGAGCAGATGCAAGTGGACAGAAGAATCGTTATCGTAAGTGAAAAGGACAATATTATAACGCTTTTTCTGGAAGACAGGGAGGCTGTCGAGATACGCGTCGACAGTATTGCTGAAAAGCATCTGCTTGGCAGTATTTATCTTGGTGTGGTAAAAGACAGATCAGACTGCATGAACGCGGCATTTATAGAAATACAGCCGGGTAAGGTCTGTTACTATCCCATGACAGAACTGCACTCTGCAATTTTTCTCAGACAAAGCCGGCAGGGAAAGATTTCCATCGGAGATGTCCTTATTGTACAGGTCAGCCGAGAAAGCATAAAAACAAAATATCCTTCTGTTACGACAAATTTAAACATTTCAGGCCGATATCTTGTTCTTACATCGGGAAACAGCCGCATCAGTCTTTCAACGAAAATTGAGGGCAATGTCAGAGAAGAGCTGCGTACCCTTCTGGAGCAGAATCGGAATGACGGCATTGGCTATATAATACGTACAAACGCTGAAGGAGCTGACAGGCAGGATATTCTATCAGAAGAGCAGCGGCTGAAAGAAATTTTCGACAGTGTTGTAGGGCGCGCGCAGACGGCAAAGACGCGAAGTCTTCTGTATGAATCGATTCCTGATTACGTACGCGGCATTCAGGATTTCTACGGTGAGGGATTGACAAAGATTGTCGCCGATTCGTCAAAAGTGATTGGACAGATCCGGTCTTATCTAACGGAAACACAGCCATCGATGCTAGACTTAACTGAGCTTTATGAAAACCATGATGTAATGCTGAAGGATCTATATTCAGTCGATTCGGTTCTGACACACGCGCTGCAGAAAAAGGTCTGGCTGAAATCAGGCGGATACCTGGTTCTTGAGCGTACGGAAACATTGACTGTCATAGATGTTAATACAGGGAAAGCTGAATCAAAACGAAAGTCAGAAGATCACTTCTTGCAAATCAACCTGGAAGCGGCACGTGAAGCTGCCCGCCAGATACGTCTTCGCAATCTCTCCGGAATCATTATGATTGATTTCATTAACCTTAAGGATCAGAAAGATATTGAGCAAGTGTTCACTATACTTAGCGATTGTTTTAACAAGGATCCGATCCATACCGAGCTTGTTGATGTGACACCGCTGCAGCTCTTTGAAATCACCAGAAAAAAGATCCGTCGTCCGCTCGATGAGTGCTTTAAAACTGCAAGTTCAAATATTTAAAATTGCATAATTTGCAGAACATCACGTTTTTCACTTGACCTTACTGCTGCATACTGGTAAATTAATAAGCAGATTTTAAAAGGAGGAACGAAGATGTCATACGTTGATGATGTGTACGCAAGAGTGGTAGAGCAAAACCCAAATGAACCGGAATTCCATCAGGCAGTCAAGGAGGTACTCGATTCGCTGCGTCCGGTTATTCAGGAGAATGAGGAACGGTACAGACAGGCAGCTCTTCTTGAACGTTTCGTAGAGCCTGAAAGAATCATTTCATTCCGTGTGCCCTGGGTAGATGACAAGGGACAGGTTCAAGTGAACAAGGCATACCGGGTTCAGTTCAACAGTGCGATTGGCCCGTATAAGGGCGGGCTTCGCCTTCACCCGAGCGTGAATCTGAGCATATTAAAATTCCTTGGATTTGAGCAGATATTCAAGAATGCCCTGACAGGTCTTCCGATCGGCGGCGGCAAGGGCGGCTCCAATTTTGATCCGAAGGGCAAATCGGACCGGGAAATCATGGCCTTCTGCCAGAGCTTTATGACTGAGCTCAGCAAGTATATCGGCGCTGACGCAGATGTTCCTGCCGGTGATATCGGAACCGGTTCCCGTGAAATCGGCTATATGTTCGGACAGTATAAGCGAATCAACGGCTCCTATGAAGGTGTGCTTACAGGAAAGGGCATTACGTGGGGCGGTTCGCTTGTTCGTACAGAAGCTACGGGATACGGTCTGATCTATATTCTCGATGAAATGCTCAAGCATAACGGACATAAGCTTGCAGGGTCGGTTATCGATGTATCCGGTGCCGGCAATGTAGCGGTCTATGCGGTGGAAAAGGCACAGCAGCTTGGCGCAAAGGTTGTTACAATGAGCGATTCAAACGGGTATATTTACGATGAAGACGGCATCAAGCTGGATGTTGTGAAGAATATTAAAGAGGTACGCCGCGGAAGAATCAAGGAGTATCTTGATGAAGTTTCGACAGCACGGTATTTCGAAGGACGCGGTGTATGGAAGATTCCTTGTGATATTGCACTTCCGTGCGCGACACAGAACGAACTGACAGTTGACGACGCCAAGCTTCTGATGGCGAATGGATGCTTTGCGGTTGCGGAAGGCGCCAATATGCCTTCGACACGTGAAGCTACCGAATTTTTCGTCGACAATGATATGCTCTTTATGCCGGGCAAGGCAGCCAATGCAGGCGGTGTTGCCACATCCGCGCTCGAGATGAGCCAGAACAGCCAGAGAGTAAGCTGGTCGTTTGAAGAGGTTGACCAGAAGCTTCAGAAGATCATGGTGGACATTTATGAAAAAGTGTCTACGCACGCTGCTAAATACGGCCATGTGCATGATTACGTGCTCGGTGCGAATGCTTCCGGCTTCGAAGAAGTAGCAGATGCTATGATGGCACAGGGAATTGTATAGAATTGTTGACTTATACGTGATTATTTGAAAATATGTATCATCAATGATAACATTCTTGACATTTATTGAACAAATGTCACTACAACGTTAAAAAGAGTTTGCATAACAAACATATTTTTTTGTTGAATTCTATACATTTATACCTGAATACTGCCCCCCTTTTGGTTGACAATTACCAAGAAATCTCATAATATAAGGAAGGAGTTGAAAACAGAAAAGGAGGTAGTATTTGTGGGGAAAGAATATAATCCATATGAAAGCGTGCTTAAGACAATACGCAATGCCGGTGAAATTCTGGGATATTCTGACAGTCTTGTAGAGGCAATCAGCTATCCGGAAAGAGAACTTAAGGTTTCCATTCCTGTTGTTATGGATGACGGATCAGTTAAGGTTTTTGATGGCTACCGTGTACAGCACAACACAACACGCGGACCGGCCAAGGGCGGCATCCGTTTTCATCAGGATGTGAATATCAATGAAGTCAGGGCGCTTTCCGCATGGATGACATTTAAATGCGCAGTAGCAAATATTCCTTATGGCGGCGGCAAGGGCGGCGTTGTAGTCGATCCTTCCAAGCTGTCAAAGGAAGAACTTCGCAGACTTACGAGAAGATATACAGCGATGATCGCTCCGATTATCGGGCCGGAAAGTGATATTCCTGCTCCCGATGTAGGAACAAATGCAGAAGTAATGGGCTGGATGATGGATACATACAGCATGCTGAAGGGCCATTGTGTTCCGGGCGTTGTCACAGGAAAGCCGATCGAGCTTGGCGGTGCACTCGGAAGAACAGCTGCTACTGGACGCGGCGTAACGATTGTAACACTGAATACGATGGAAAAGCTTGGAATGGATATCAAGAAATCCAAGATTGCGATTCAGGGTATGGGCAATGTCGGAAGCAACGCTGCAAAGCTGCTTTATGAGGCAGGCGCCAAGATTGTGGCTGTCAGTGATGTTTCAGGCGGTGTCTACATGGAAGAAGGCCTCCCGATCGACAAGATCATGGAGCATCTTTCCACACCGGGCAATCTGCTTGAGTCATTGAAGCTTAAGACAGCTGTCCGTATTTCCAATAGTGAGCTTCTTACACTTCCGGTTGATCTTCTGATTCCGGCTGCGCTGGAAAATCAGATTAACGATACGAACGCTGATCAGATTAAAGCTAAGGTTATCGTTGAAGCAGCCAACGGCCCGATCACGCTGGAAGCCGATAAGGTTCTGGAAGCAAAGGGTATTCCTGTTATTCCTGATATCCTTGCGAATGCAGGCGGCGTTGTCGTATCATACTTTGAATGGGTTCAGAATATCCAGTCACTGTACTGGACAGAGGACATGGCAAATCAGCGTCTGAAAGAGATTATGGACCGTGCTTTTGAGGATGTATGGAATATCTCCAAGGAGAAGGATGTTCCATTCCGTACAGGCGCTTATCTGATCGCGGTTAAGCGTGTTATCGAAGCCAAGAAGATCCGTGGCATCTGGCCTTGATTCAGTAAATAGGAAATAAGCTGCAGAAGTGCCGGCAATGTGTAAGGCTATACCATTGCCGGCGCTCTTTTTTTATAAATAATTCAAATTTTAATCTCCCACTATCCTTTTGTGTAGTGCGTTTTTTGAAAATACACAATAAAATAAAGAAAAGGGAGGTTTCAACATGATGAAAAAACGCAGAAAAGCATTTTTGATTTTTATCCTTTCGGCATTGATGGTTCTGACATGTGCACCGGATGTTTTTGCAGAGGATGTTTCTGCTTCCGGTACAGATTCAGAAACGAGCGGGCTGGATCCGATGTCAGTCAATGATGTCATGATTACGATATCGCCGGATATCGGCACGCAGGACGTACTTTATACGAATACGGCTTATTCGTATACGGTATCCTTGAAAAACAATACGGAAGCTGCATTTACCGATGTTCGGGTCGATGGGATGTTCAGCTATATTCATGGAGATGTCGATGCTCCGCGCAGCCAGTTTATCTGGGAAGAAAAAAGCGGCGTAACGGTCAGCAATGATAATGGGTATGCGGTTATCGATACCATACAGGCCAATCAGACAGTTACGTTAAATCTGACAGTGATCCCAACTATAGCAAGAAAAAATGACAGCTTTTATTTCGATATCTATGCGTGGCAGAAAGATGAGAGCGGGAATTGGACCGATGAAATAGGGGAGTATTGCGGTGAGCCTTCCGTAAACCAAAATAAGTCGTATACATTTTTTGACAATGCATATATCTACATAAAGTTTGATCCGAAGGCATACAAAGCAGGCGATGAAGTTACTGTTACCTATGACCTGGAATTAAAGGACAGCAGCGGAGCAAAGCCATCCTATAACGGTTTTACGATAGACACGAGTATTTTCACAAAAAATTCTGCGCTTGCGCTTGAATATGTGCGAACGAATACGACCGGCATGATCGCCGGCAAGCTTGGCGCAAACGATACGAAGTATGGTGCCGTACGCGCCGGAAATCAGATCTATGGAGGCGGCGGGACGAATATTTCGGACACCGGGGAGCTCTTTTCAATTACGTACCGGGTTCCTGCCGATATGCCTGACGGTACTTTTATCCGCTTTTTTCTTAATAACGGCACTGGCAATTTTTCCTCGAGTTCAGGCGGTACCTATATCAGCGGGGGAAGCTATGGTTTTACAACAGGTATAGCAAATCCAGTTTTCACCGAGCAGCCAGAGGAAAGTTCTCAATATGCGATAAGGGAACCGGCAGCGCCTTTGAAGGCAAATGCGACAATACAGGACAGCGGAACACTGACATATCAATGGTATGCAGGCATAGGGTTCCCGGACGACGAGAAAAAAATCGCAGGTGCGACCGGCCCCAGCTATACGCCGTCTACGAAGCACAGCGGCATTTATCATTTTTACTGCGTCGCTACCAATACTTCCGGTGATCTTAGCTGCTACTGTCTGAGCGATATTGGAGAAATCTATATTCCTGAGGTGCCGGTTACGTTCGCGGATGTTTCGGAAGGATCCTGGTACTATAATTCCGTGAAGTTTGTCCTTAACAACAGTATCATGACAGGATTGAACGATACGGATTTCGGAGCCGGAGATACGCTTAAAAGAGCGCATTTTGCAACGATTATTTACCGGCTGGAGAATGAACCGCCTGTCACTTACACCAGAAAATTCGCTGATGTCGATGACGATAAATTTTATTCGTTGCCTGTCATCTGGACATCGAATGTCGGAATTGTAACAGGATACAACAGTGTGGATGGTGCTCTGCCGAATTTCGGCCCTTCTGATAATATTACGCGGGAACAGATCGCCGTTATGCTGTATCGATATGCAAAATATAGAAAGCTTGATACGTCGGTTCCGTCTTCCACGCTTTCGTCGTACCCGGATGCCGGGAATATCAGTCCATTTGCAAAAGAGGCTATGGACTGGGCGGTGTACAACGGACTGATCAGCGGCAACAAGGATGGGTACCTGAATCCTCATGATAATGCGATACGAGCGGAATGCGCGGCAATCCTGTCAAGATTTCTGGGTAAGTTCAGTGTATTTTAATATTAATTGCTGTACGTTATAACTGATGAATGAAAAAGTGCTGCACACGGTTTGACTTTTCCGTGGCAGCACTTTTTATACGGCACGTTCTGTGATATGCTTGACAAATGAAGTGCTTATAAGTTAGCATAGGAACAAAGACCCAGAAAACAAGGAAAAGAGCGGACCGGTATGGAAATTTATGAAGAACTTGTAGCGCGCGGACTGATCGCGCAGGTAACGGATGAAGATAAGATACGTGATTTGATCAATAACGGGAAAGCCGTTTTTTATATTGGCTTTGACCCTACGGCTGACAGCCTTCATGTCGGCCATTTTATGGCACTCTGCCTGATGAAGCGGCTCCAGAACGCAGGCAATAAGCCAATCGCGCTGATCGGCGGCGGAACGGGCATGATCGGTGATCCTTCCGGCCGTACGGATATGCGTCAGATGATGACGGTGGAGCAGATCGGGCATAACTGTGAATGCTTCCGGAAACAGATGAGCCGTTTTATCGATTTCTCGGATGGGAAGGCTTTGATGGTCAATAACGCGGACTGGCTGCTGAAGCTGAATTACATCGATGTGCTGCGCGATATCGGTCCGCATTTCAGTGTGAACCGCATGCTTGCGGCGGAATGCTATAAGCAGCGGATGGAACGAGGGTTAAGCTTTCTTGAGTTCAATTATATGATTATGCAGAGCTATGATTTTTATGAGCTATACAGACGGTATGGCTGCAATATGGAATTCGGCGGCGACGATCAGTGGAGCAACATGCTCGGCGGAACGGAGCTGATCCGGAGGAAGCTTGGCAAGGATGCGTACGCCATGACCATAACTCTCCTTCTCAATTCAGAGGGGAAGAAGATGGGCAAGACGCAGTCGGGTGCTGTATGGCTTGATCCGGCTAAGACCTCGCCGTTTGATTTTTATCAGTACTGGCGCAACGTGGATGATGCCGATGTTATGCGCTGTATGCGCATGCTGACATTCCTTCCGCTGGAACAGATCGATGAGATGGATCACTGGGAAGGCAGCCAGCTTAACAAGGCAAAGGAAATTCTGGCATATGAGCTTACAAGTCTTGTCCATGGAAAGGATGAGGCGGCAAAAGCGCAGGAGAGTGCGCGTGCGCTGTTCGGCAGCGGATCGGCGGAGGATATGCCGTCCACGGAGCTTTCCGACGATGATTTTACAGATGAAAGCATTGATATTGTAAGTTTACTGCTTAAAAGCGGTCTTGTAGCCTCCAGGTCCGAGGGAAAACGTGCTGTTGAGCAGGGCGGGGTTTTATGTGACAATGTAAAGATCACTGATTTTCATGAGAAAATTGCGTACGGCCGCTTTAACGGCGATGGTATCATATTGAAACGAGGCAAGAAAAATTTCCGCAGGGTCGTTCACAAATCTTGACATTGATTTATCGATATGATAATATAATCAGGTATGCCGCACAATAAGGTTTTAAGGGCTGCTGTCTGAACCGGCAGACACCGAAATTGGCGAGTAATGGATTAAGGAGGTGCCATATGTACGCAATTATTGCAACAGGTGGCAAGCAGTACAAGGTAGCGGAGGGCGATACGGTTTGTGTCGAGAAGCTTGACGCGGAAGCAGGTTCAAAGTATACATTCGATCAGGTTCTTGCTGTAAGCAGCGATGGACTTAAGATTGGAAATCCGACAGTTGAAGGTGCAACAGTTGAAGCATCTGTTGTCGGAAACGGAAAGGCCAGGAAGGTCATCGTTTACAAGTACAAGCGCAAAACGGGCTATCATAAGAAGAATGGCCACAGACAGCAGTATACGAAGCTGACGATCGATAAGATCAACGCCTGACCAAGTCCTGATATGATTAGAGTTACTGTATATAAGAGAGGAAATGAGATTACCGGATTTCATTCCGAGGGCCATGCCGGCTATGCGGATGAGGGAAGCGATATCTACTGCGCGGCTGTTTCGGTTCTTGTAATCAATACAATAAACTCAATCGAACGGTTTACGGATGACTCTTTTACTGAAGAGGTGTCGGAGGATGATGCAGCAATAGTTTTTAAGTCAAATGGGGCTGTTTCACACGATGCTGAACTTCTTTTACAGTCGCTCGTATCCGGATTAACGGATTTATCAAAGGAGAATGCAACGTATTTAACACTCAGTTTCGAGGAGGTGCAGTAATATTATGATAGCTATGAATATTCAGTTTTTCGCGCATAAGAAAGGAATGGGCTCTACCAAGAACGGCAGGGATTCCGAATCGAAGCGCCTTGGAGCCAAGAGAGCTGACGGACAGTTTGTTAAGGCCGGAAATATTATTTACCGCCAGCGCGGTACCAGGATTCATCCGGGTACGAATGTAGGCCGCGGCGGAGATGACACATTGTTTGCAACAGCTGACGGCATCCTGCGTTTCGAACGATTGGGCAGGGACAGGAAACAGGCAAACGTCTATCCGGTTACGACGGAAGAATGATTTCGTTTTTCTCAGGGCTTCAAATCATTTTGGTTTGAAGCCTTGTTTCATATTTCAGGAATTGCTATAATAAACGCGGAGGTTTTGAAATGTTTGCAGACAGAGCAAGGGTACGGATTCATTCCGGAAAGGGCGGCGACGGACACGTAAGCTTCCGCAGAGAGAAGTATATTCCAAGCGGCGGTCCTGACGGCGGTGACGGCGGCCGTGGAGGCGATATTATTGCGGAAGTTGATAAATCCTGCAATACGTTGTCAGAGTATCGTCACAGGCGGAAATTCAGCGCCAACGACGGAGAGCCCGGCGGGAAGAAACGGTGCCACGGCAGTGACGCGGAAGATCTTATTCTTCGTGTACCGGAGGGAACAATTATTAAGGAAGCCTCAACGGGACGTGTCATAGCTGATATGTCCGGCGATAATCTCCGGCAGGTTATTCTTAAGGGTGGCCGCGGCGGCCTGGGCAACATGAACTTTGCCACACCTACGATGCAGGCCCCTACGTATGCACAGCCGGGAAAACCAGCGAGAGAGCTTGATATCGAGATGGAATTGAAGCTGATTGCTGATGCCGGACTGATCGGATATCCGAATGTCGGTAAATCAACAATTCTATCACGTGTCACGAATGCCGATCCTAAGATTGCAAATTATCATTTTACTACCTTAAGCCCGAATCTGGGAGTCGTCTCACTTGATGGCGGTGAAGGCTTTGTACTTGCGGATATACCGGGACTTATTGAAGGTGCTTCCGAGGGAAGTGGTCTTGGTCATGAGTTCTTACGACATATCGAGCGGACAAGAATGCTGATTCATGTTGTAGACGCATCGGGCTCAGAAGGCAGGGATCCGGTAGATGATATTTACAAGATCAACGAAGAGCTTCGCAAGTACAGCAGCAGACTGGCCGAGCTTCCGCAGGTGATTGCGGCAAATAAAATGGATCTGATCGGACCTGACATGGAGGATCCCTCCGAACGAATCCGGAAGGAATTTGAGCCGAAGGGTATCCGTGTATTTGCAGTATCCGGTGTAAGCGGCAAGGGACTTAAAGAGCTTTTTTATTATGTAAATAGTAAGCTGAAGGAAATCGGCAGAGATACGGTTACTTTTCCACAGGAGTTTTTCCCGGAAACGGATATTCCCGGAGAGGAAGAGCTTCCGTATGAAGTTCACAAGGATGAGAACGGTGTATATATAGTGGAAGGACCGAAAATCGAGAAGATGCTCGGATATACAAATCTGGAGTCTGAGAAGGGATTTGTGTTTTTTCAGAAGTTTATGAAAGACAACGGAATTCTTGACAAGCTTGCAGAGGCAGGTATCCAGGAGGGCGATACAGTAAAGCTCTACGGATGGGAATTCGAATATTTCAAATAGAAAGACAAAGGAGAATACTATGACCTTAACAAGCAAACAGAGGGCATATCTGAAAAGTCTGGCCATGAATATAGATCCTGTTGTAACGGTAGGAAAGGCAAGTCTGTCTCCGGAGGTTACAGCGTCTGCCGATGAGGCACTGGAGGCCAGGGAATTGATTAAAATATCTGTATTGAAATCTGTCGGGGAGGATCCCGGGGTGATCGCCGAGATGATTTCGTCCAGAACGCATTCCATTATTGTCCAGATCATTGGCAGGAAAATTGTTTTATACCGGGAAGGAATCAAAGACAAAAAGAAGATCATACTTCCGTAGGAAGAAGGTATGCTATGGGCGGGAAACAGAAGATCGGCATTCTGGGCGGAACTTTTGATCCGATTCATAACGGCCATATAATGCTTGCCAAATCCGCACGGGTAAGTGCCGGCCTTGATGAAATCTGGTTTATGCCGAACCGTATACCTCCGCATAAGGAGAATGAGTGGAATACAAATCATACGAAGCAGCGTGTAAAGATGGTTCAGCTTGCTGTTCAGGGATACCCGCATTTCAGACTTTGCACCGAAGAACTTGAAATGACCGGTACAAGCTATACATATAAAACAATGGAGTCACTGCACAGTAAATATACGGATATAGATTTCTATTTCATTATCGGAGCAGATTCCCTGTTTGAATTTGACCACTGGTGCATGCCGCAGCGGATAGCGGATAACTGTTCACTGCTTGCGGCGCGGCGCAAGGATGTGCGTCTTCCGGAATTTGATGAAACAATACAGTATCTGAAGGATAAATATGACCTTCATATTGAAACAATCAGAATGGATATTATCGAAATATCATCTGAAGAAATCAGAAGAAAATGTGCTGCCGGCAAAGATATACGTGAACTTGTCCCGCGTCCTGTGGCAGATTATATAGCAGAGAATCATCTCTACGAAAGCGGAAGAGAAGAGAGGAAGACAGATGACTGTCAGGATCAGTAAAATCAAGAAAACGCTTGAAAAGGAGCTTAAGCCTTCCAGGCTGACACATACAACAGGGGTGGCGTATACGGCGATGGCACTGGCCATGCGCTACGAGGGTGACATCCGAAAGGCTGAAACAGCAGGCCTTCTTCACGATATTGCCAAAGACATTCCTGCTAGACGTGCACTTAAAATGTGCGACAAATGGAACATCGCCGTAACAAGCATTGAAAAGCGAAATCCGTTTCTTCTCCATGGAAAGCTGGGAGCCTATTACGCGCTTTCCAAATTCGGCGTTGAGGATACGGATATTTTAAATGCGATTATCTATCATACAACCGGCAGACCGAAAATGTCACTTCTAGAAAAAATCGTCTTTGTAGCGGACTATATTGAACCGGGACGTGATAAAGCAGCGCGTCTGAAGGAAATCAGACGAATCGCCTTTGTCGATATCGATCAGGCTGTCTTTGAAATATCAGGTGATATTCTGGCCTATTTAAAGACCGTTGAGGGTGAAATTGATCCACAGACAATCCGGACATATGATTATTATAAAAATCTGCTGAAAAACAGAACCCGGGATGGAAACAGGGAAGCATTCAATAATATTACGGACGTAGAGGATTAATCAGCCGATAAACCGGCAGAGGAGATATGAAAATGACAAGGAATGAAGCAGATTATAAAGCTAAGAGCAGGGATATCGTCAAGCTTACATATAAAGCACTTGATGACAAAAAAGCCGAAGACATCCGGATAATAGATATCTCAGATGTCTCCACAATTGCAGATTATTTTATTATTGCCAACGGAACAAACAGAAATCAGGTAAGAGCTCTTGTTGACAATGTTGAGGAAATACTGTATAAAGCCGGATATACTGACTGCCGAAAGGAAGGATACAGCGGCAGCAGCTGGGTTCTGCTTGATTATAGTGATGTAATCATTCATATATTCGATACGACAAGCAGAAAATACTACGATCTTGAGCGTATCTGGAATGACGGCCGAAAGATCGGCATTCGTGATATTGAAGAATAATTATTTCAAAAAACGCATTACACCGATTACTTTGCCAAGAATGACGACATCCTTTACAATAATAGGATCCATATCGTCATTCTCCGGCTGAAGACGGTATATGCCTTCTTCTTTATAAAAAGTCTTAATTGTGGCACTGTCATCAATAAGTGCTACAACCTTATCGCCGTTTACGGCAGTCGGAGTCTTCTCGACAAGAACATAATCACCGCTTAAAATACCTGCATTGATCATACTGTCGCCTCTGACGCGCAGCATATAGCATTCTTCGTTTGGAAGAAATTCAGCCGGGATCGGGAAACGATCTTCGATATTCTGCTCGGCAAAAATCGGTTCACCTGCAGCAACGCGTCCTATGATTGGGACGCTTACTGTATCGCGCCGTGTAAAATTGAAATCCTCGTCCATTATTTCAATTGCTCTTGGCTTCGTCGGATCACGCCTGATATAGCCGTTCTTCTCCAGTGTTTCCAGGTGGGCATGGACGGAAGATGTGGATTTCAGTTTGACTGCGTCACATATCTCACGTACGGAAGGCGGATATCCCTTTGATATTATTTCGGATTCAATATATTCAAGAATCTGCTTCTGTTTTGTACTGATCTTACCGGGCATAGTAGAATACCTCTCATTGGAATCATAATCATATATAGCAGAAAAGTGCGCTTCTGAACATCTTTGTACTGCATTTAATCATACCATAGGAAGATAATGAATGCAAACAAATGTTTCGAATTTATGTTCGATTTTTCACTTGACAAACATATGTTCGCATAATATAATAAAAACATAAGCAGAACAAATGTTCGCATATTCAGAAGAAGGTGATTATCGATGATGATGTCAGCTGTATTACAAATGGAAGAGCTGCACTGCGGAAGGAAAACATGCGGAGAAACTGCAGAAGAGAACCGCAGGAGGAAACAGAGGAGAAGAAGTATGACAGTACGCAGGAGACTTTTTCTGATTATTGCTCTGGCAGCCGCGGCTGTTTTTCTGAGCTTATATATCGGAATGACATCTTCGGATGCTCATGATTTATCATCTGTCGGCGGTACACAGATTCGCAGCAGATATTATCAGCAGATTGAAATCAAATCGGGAGATTCACTCTGGAATATTGCAGATGAACATATGACAGATGAATATGATTCCATCGACGATTACGTTGATGATATTATGTCCGTTAATAAGCTTACATCTGACAGAATTCATGCGGGAGAATATTTAATTATTCCTTATTACAGGTGATCTGTTTTGAATTGAAGTGCCTATATTATTTATGAGATGTTGACTGCCTTTGGATTTAGATTGCAATACCATATAATTCAGTATCTTTAAGAATTATAAGATTTTTCTTTTGTATTTTGTCCGGATTGATATCTTCAATAAATCACACAAATAATTGTCGGAAGTACACTTAATAGAACAGTATGAAATAACATAAATCATAAGGAATCAAAAACGCAAAGATTTTATTTGCTTTTTTTCTTTCCTTATGATACTATTATTTAAGGAATCTATCTATACGACAAATACCGATTTTTCCAATAGATTATACAGGAGAAAGCTATGGAATACAAAGATTTAAATTATCACGATCAGAAGGCTGTCGATTATACAATCCGGCTTCGGGAAATTCTCCATACACTGCCGCCGTTCGCGGCTGATTATTTTCGTGCGATTGAGCCGACATCATCGGCTAAGACGCGTATTTCGTACGCGTATGATATACGTGTTTTCTTTCGCTTTCTGATGGAGAATAATCCTGTTTTTCAGAAATACGCGATTGAGCAGTTTATGCCTGCGGATCTCGAGAAGCTGGAACCGGTTGACATTGAGGAATATGAAGAATATCTGAAGGTTTATAAGGATAAGGAAGCACCTGATCAAAGAATTGTAACAAACGGTGAGAAGGGGCTTTCCAGGAAGATGTCTTCTCTTCGAAGTTTTTATTACTATTTTCAGAAACACCAGATTATATCAAAGAACCCGACCTTGCTTGTAGATATGCCGAAGCTTCATGAGAAATCGATTATCCGTCTTGATACAGATGAAATAGCCATTCTGCTTGACCATATTGAGAACCGGGGCGCAGAGCTTCAAGGACAGGCACTCATGTATTATAACAAGACCAGGCTCCGTGATCTTGCAATTGTAACGCTGCTTCTTGGCACAGGTATACGTGTTTCTGAACTTGTAGGCCTTGACATCGAGGATGTGGATTTTAAGAACAACGGTGTAAATGTTACACGTAAAGGCGGAAGCCAGATGGTTGTATATTTCGGTGATGAGGTTGCTTCAGCCATTAAGCATTATCTGAGTGAAGTGCGTTCTCACTGCAGTGCGCTCTCCGGAAATGAACACGCATTGTTTTTATCAACCCAGAATAAGCGTATGGGGGTTCAGGCAGTTGAAAATATGGTCAAGAAGTACGCCCGTGAGGCGACACCGAATAAGAAGATAACACCGCATAAGCTCCGCAGCACTTATGGTACGGCTCTTTATAAGGAGACCGGCGATATTTATCTTGTCGCTGATGTGCTCGGTCACAAGGATGTTAATACAACAAAGAAGCATTACGCGGCGATTGATGAGGATCGTCGAAGACTTGCTGCCAAGGCGGTTAAGCTTCGTGAACCATGATGTTTTTACTGATTAAACAGTTCATCCGAATCAAGAAGGATTGTGAAGGGGCCGTCATTTACAAGCGTTATCTTCATATCCGCTCCGAAACGGCCACTTTCTGTTGTGGGTACTTCCCTTGCGGCCTGATGAATGATATAATCATATAGTTCATTCGCGTGATCAGGGCTGCCGGCATTTGTAAACCCCGGCCTGTTGCCTCGCCTGCAGTCTGCATACAGCGTAAACTGCGAGACAAGGAGCAGTCCTCCGTTTACATCCGCAATGGACAGGTTTGATTTACCGTTATTATCTTCGAAAATTCTAAGCTTCAGCATTTTTCGAAGCATTTTATCTGCAATTTCGAAGGTATCGGAGTCTTTGATCCCGATGAGAACCAGATATCCTTTTTTTATTTTTCCAATGCACTTCTCTTCTACCTCAACAGATGCGGAAGTGGTGCGCTGTATTAAGAATTTCATGATTTTCTGATCTCCTTATAGTTTTAATTTGTTGCTTCAGATTCCGGGAGGAAATATGGATCTTCAGCAGATATTGAGTCTTACAAGAAAGGCAGTTGACGAATACAGACTTATTGATCAGGACGATACCATTGCAGTAGGCCTTTCAGGCGGCAAGGACAGCATGACAATGCTGTATGCGCTCAGTATTTTAAGGAACTTTTATCCAAAGCACTTCGAGCTTCAGGCTATTACAGTAGATCTTGGTTTTCAAAGCAGTGAAAGCCGTGAAATACTTCAATCCTTCTGCGATACCCTGAATGTTCCCTTTCATTTTGTGGAGACGAATATTGCGCGTGTAGTTTTTGAAGACAGGAAGGAGAAGAATCCGTGTGCACTATGCGCAAAGCTGCGCAAGGGCGCGCTAAACAGGAATGCTCTTCTGCTCGGCTGCAGCAAAATCGCGTATGCTCATCATCGTGACGATCTGATTGAGACATTGCTTATGTCTCTTGTTTTTGAAGGAAGAATCCATACATTCTCCCCGCGTACATATCTCAGCCGTACGAATCTGACCGCAATCAGGCCTATGATATTTCTGGATGAAAATGATATTATTAATTTCAAGAATAAGTATAATCTTCCTGTTATTGAAAACCCTTGTCCTGAGAACGGAAAGTCAAGGCGGGAATGGGCCAAAAATATGATCAGCCAGTTAAATGCCGAGAATCCGGGAACACGTCAGAATCTTTTTTCTGCTATAATAAACGGCCAGCTTGACGGCTGGCCGGAACGTATCTGCAGAAAGAGACAGTAGGTTTTAATACAGCCCCTTTGTATTGTCCTTAAGCAGCTTTTCCCGATCGTCTACATAATCGAGGATAAACTGTGCAGTAGCTTCTATTCCCAGCTGTGTGCTGTTGATACAGAGATCATAGCTTGAAATATCGCCCCACTTTTTTGTTGTGTAATAATTGTAGTAGCTGGCTCTTTGCTTATCTGTCTTAAGAATCATATCCCTTGATTTTGCTTCTGATATTTCATTGATTCGGGCGATTCTGCTGACGCGGCTGTCAAGAGCGGCATATATAAATATATGAACACAGTTGCTATAGTCTGCCAGGGCATAATCTGCACATCGTCCGACAATCACACATGGTCCTTTATCCGCTATTTTCTTGATTGTATCAAACTGAGCGAGGAAAACCTTGTGGTTGATCGGCATATCCGCAAAGGCATTCGAATTATAATTCATAGAATAGCTATCCATAACAAGCGAGTAAAGGAAGCTGTTTGTCGGCTTTTCATCGTGTGTTTCAAACAGTTCCTCACAAATTCCGCTTTCCTTTGATGCAATTGTAAGAAGCTCCTTGTCATATACTTTGATTCCAAGCTTCTCCCCGATTAATTCCCCGATTTCCCGGCCTCCGCTTCCAAACTGCCGGCTGATTGTTATTATTGTATTTGCCATTACCTTACCTTCTTTGCTGAATTGTCAAAATGCAACATTCCGCTTGCTTAATCATTATACTACGCGGATACAAAGATTACAAATATTTTAATTTCAGAGAATATCCTATAATATTCTTTAAGCAGACGGATTCATGTACGCAGGATGGCAAGCAGATGTTCGAAATATTCCGGCAGCGGCGCCTGAAATTCCATATAACTGCCGGTACGTGGATGAATAAAGCCAAGTGTCATGGCATGCAATGTCTGGCCAGTAAGCTTAAACGGTGATTTTGCAGGGCCGTATATATCATCACCCAGGAGCGGATGACCGATACTGGCCATGTGGACTCGAATCTGATGTGTCCTTCCGGTTTCCAGTATGCATTCAACATAGGTGTACTGCTGGAATGCTTCCAGTACATGGTAATGTGTTACGGCATTTCTGGCTGTTCTGGCATGGGTCGACATCTTCAGACGATCAGTCGGATGACGGCCGATCGGTGCGTCTACGGTTCCATCTTCTGATATCCTTCCAAGCACAATTGCTCTGTATTTTCGGGTGATACTGTGTTCTTTAAGCTGGGCGGCAAGGTGATTGTGTGTAAAATCATTTTTACATACAACCAGCAGACCGGTTGTATTCATATCGATGCGATGCACGATCCCCGGCCGTTTAATTCCGTTAATTCCGGAAAGGCTGTCAGCACAGTGGTATAACAGCGCGTTTACAAGTGTTCCGGAATAATGGCCGTTGGCCGGATGTACGACCATTCCCTTTGGCTTGTTGACGACAAGCAGATCATTGTCCTCGTATACAATGTCAAGCGGAATGTTTTCAGGTTTGATTTCAGTTGTCCTGTCAGCCGGAATCGTTAATTCAATGAGATCATTGCAGCGCAGTTTATAATTTGCATGGATGCCGGTGTTTTTATTAACAGACAGACAGTTTCCTGCGATTAATTTCTGAATATGTGACCGGGATAATTTTTCATTCATACTGCTCAGATACACATCTATCCGTTTTCCCGCGTCTTCAGTGCCGGCCTGGTATGTTAACAATTCAGTATGCTCTTCCATTCGCTGTTCTCCATTATATAATTACTTCTTCCGATTCAAGCGGAAAATATCAAGCTCATTGTCCTTATAATAGAATAAAACAAAAAGCACAAGCAATACAGCACCTATCGAAACACAGATGTCCGCAACATTAAATATTGGGAAATTTATCAGGCTGAAGTAGAAGAAATCTATTACATATCCATGCGCAATACGGTCGATCATATTGCCTAATGCGCCAGCTGTTATTAATACAAAGAAAATCTTCAGCGGTCGGAAACGTCGTGCAGCAGGCAAGAGTATGTAATAGAAAGATAGAAGCACCGTAATCGCACAAGCTACAATTACAAAGAATATATGACGTCCTGCAAGAATTCCCCATGCTGCCCCTGTATTTTCAAGGTATTCCAGTTCGAAAACATATCTGATCAGTACAAAATTCTTATTCATCAAGTAAACTGACGCAAGGTGCTTTGTATACTGGTCAATAAATATAAGGACAGCAACACCTAGAATACCGGCAGCATTTGATTTATGATTAAGATGATTCATAGTATACGCATCTCCTGTGCATGGTTTATGGATACATAATCCTGTCTTGTATTCCGGTTCATCCTTTTGTAATAAAAGAAACAGCGTCATACAATTCTGTATCAGTGACATCATCACAGACAGCGGCCTCTCCTATCGCGGAAAGGAGTATAAACCGTATCTGTCCGTGGTGCATTTTCTTATCATTTTTAGTAGCATTAAAAATATTCTCTGCATTCATTTCCGGAGCTGCAGCAGGAAGATGAAACAGTGTCAATGTTTGAAGAATATCCTGAAAGTCATCATATGGCAGAGCTCCTCTTTTCATGGAGAGATACGCTGCAGCGGCTGAACCGACTGCGACACAGGAACCGTGCGTCATCTGAAAGCCGCTTTCACGTTCGACAGCATGACCGACAGTATGACCGAAATTAAGCAAAACACGTTCATTCTGCTCTTCCGGGTCTTTCTCAACAACAGAGCCTTTTATGATACAGCTTTCGTAGATCATTCTTTGCAGAATATCCGGATTCTTATGCCAGATATCAGCGGAATGGTCTTTTAACCAGTTATAATAAGACAGAGAACGAATAAGTCCGTGCTTGATGATTTCGCCAAGTCCGGATGCAAACTGCACATCAGGAAGTGTACTGAGAACGGCTGTGTTGATATATACAAGGGCAGGCTGGCAAAAAGCACCGATTATATTCTTATAGCCGTTCAGATCAAATCCTGTTTTACCGCCGATACTGCTGTCTACCTGTGAAAGCAGTGTTGTCGGCACCTGAATATACTTGATTCCGCGCATATATGTCGCGGCAGTAAATCCGGTCATATCGCCGGTTACACCGCCTCCGAATGCGATCAGAATGTCATTCCGGTCAAAATTGTGTGAAATAAGAAACTGATATAACCCCATGACCGTATTAATATTCTTATGTTCTTCTCCCGCCGGTAATGTATAAATACATAATTCGCGGAAACCGGAAGTGACTTTTTCGGCAAACAGACTGCAGTGAAGCGGTTTTACATTTGAATCCGTTACAATGCAGGCTCTCTTTAAATGGGTATCGAAACGGTCAAGAAGCGAAGGAAGACCAGTCCAGCTTCTGCTGATGAAAACAGAATAAATATATTTGTCGTATCGTTTTATTGGGATTTCTTTCATAGTATATTCATTTGATGTTAAAGTCATAGGTCAGCCGCTTTCTATATAAAAAAGAGCATCAGGAGTATTGAACTCACAATGATGCTCTGTTTGATCCGTTACTCAGAAAATAATGGAGATCAATAACTGCCGTGCATGCTGGTGTTGTCAAATGAATCATTTAAAATATCCGACAGATCACCGGAAATATCGACGTTGGAAGGAGTAATCAAAAAGATAAATTTAGATACCTTCTGAAGATTGCCATTCAATGCAAAGCAGGCACCTGATGAAAAATCAAATATTCTCTGTGCAACCTCCATATCAAGACCTTCCAGATTTAATACTACTGTTCTGTTTGTAAGTAGTGTTTCGCCGATTTCCTTCGAATCTTCTACAGACGTGGGACGCATAACACATACTTCCATGGAAGCCTGGCTTCCGGATCTGCGTGCCGGCCGCATTGGTGTAACCTTTGAAACAGGCTTCGGTGCACTGCTGCTGTGCTTTCCGAAGGAAGGAACATGTGATCTGGACTGTTTTGCCGAATCGGAGTCCTCTTCGCTGCTGTCATCATAGGTGTCATCGCTGTAGCCACGCTTTACAAACTTGGATTTCTTTGGCTTCTCATCGTCGTAGTACTCGTCTTCGTCGTCGTAATATTCATCATCTTCCATGTCATCATCATCACTTAGTTTCATAGCATCTAAAAACTTATCAAGAACTTTCATACGAATGGATCCTCTCTTCTGTTAATAATTTACAGAGCAGTACCATAATTTCTCTTACCAAACAGGCCCGTTCCTATTCTGACCATTGTAGCGCCTTCTTCAATAGCAACGGCATAATCGCCAGTCATTCCCATTGAAAGCACATCCATAGTAACATTATCGATGTTTTTATTTGTTATGTCAACAGATAATTTCTTTAAGTTTGCGAAAACACTTCTGTTTTGCTCGGGATCCTCAACGTCCGGCGCAACGGTCATAAGACCCTTCACCTGTACATTAGATAAATGGGATATTGAAGTGATCAGTTCCGGTGTTTCCGATGGTGCCGCACCAAATTTGCTTTCCTCGCCGGACATATTTACTTCAATTAATACTGGAATGATCCGGTTATACTTGGCAGCCTCTTTGTCGATTGTCTCTGCCAGACGGAAGGAATCGACAGAATGAATCATTGTGATCCTTTCAGCGATATATTTTACTTTGTTCCGCTGAAGATGGCCGATCATGTGCCATTCAACATCGTCGGGAAGTTTTGAAAACTTCTCTTCGAGTTCCTGAACCTTATTTTCACCATAGATGTGAATGCCAAGCTGATATGCATGCTGAATCATTTCAGCAGGATGCGTTTTGGTAACCGCAATTAATGTGACACTTTTACGGTCCCTTCCGCTTTTCCTGCATGCTTCTGATATATTTTCTTCTACCTTTCTGAGATTAAGCGCAATCTCATCATTCATTTCCATATGAAAACTTCCCTTCTCATTAATATACTATTTTATTTTCTTTTACAGAAGACGCTTTTAAAGCTATAAAATCGTAATTAGAAATTCCGTATGACGTGTCTTCTTTTACAATGCAGTATTCGGAATTCTCATAAACGACATCGATAAAACGGAATACCGCGTATCCCTTATTGATACAGTAAACACCGCGCAGCGGTGCCGTTTCGCCTATGGCAAACGTTTCCCCGCTGTCAGGACAGTACAGGACAGAACCGGATTTCAGCACATCAGTACTTACATATGCCTGTTTACTGTCTGTACTTACATCATATACCGTGGCTTCCTGAAATACAGCACTTTGGCTTTTGTCTGACGTTTTCAGCAGTACGCCTGTTGAATTGCTGTCTCCCCCATTTACAATATAATCCTGTGGAATAACATAAAAGCTCTTGGTAATCACAGCACTCTGAGGAATCTTTAGTCCTGACTCATCCTGAATAATCATTTCAATATCAAGATACCGGTCCGATACATACCTTACCATTGAATTATTCAGCTTCAATTCCGCAATATGCATACCGTCAATATCATTCAATGATACGTCAGCCCATAAGAGTGCATTGTCTTTCTTGATACGAATCTGGACCTGGGATACATCGTTGTCAGAAAGATAGGAATATGTACTGTCATCCAGTTTTATACAGACTGACCAGTTTTCACTCGTAACGGTCTTATACACAGGCGCTCCGGCACTGACTTCACTTTGTTCGCGAAGATCTGATTTCTTATATGATGTTTTATTCATTATATCACTTGTAATATCCTGAAGTGTAAGTCCCTCAAGCCCGTCGATGGAATATACAATGACGCCGTCCTTGTCTGCCTTATATGTTTTAAACGTATTCGGGTCATAGGAAGAAAGCGTATCAAGCTGCTGAATGATTGACTGACTGTGTATGTCCAGCAGCTGGCTTTCCAGACGATACTGGAAATCATAAAGCTGATCGAAGCTTTCAGCAGATGAACTTTTCTGAAATTCAGAGATGCTGCTTTCAAGCGTTTTCAGGTTATCAGCTGTTAATGCAGTATCACCGGAATATGAATTGATAGTTTTCGTTGTACTGCCATTTGTATCGATTGAATAGACTGTACTGCCTACTTTCACTTTCTGGGCCTCTGTCTGATAATATGAAATATAACCTCCCATATCCGTACTGGAGACAGTTTCATCCCTCAGCACAACACCTGTATAAGAAGTATTGCGGGCAAGCCGTCCCTTCTGAACTTCATAGGAAGTTATTTTGGAGGATGTAAAATAAAGGACCAATGTTGCAAGAAGATAAAGAAAAATTGCTCCGAATATGATTACACCGATATTAAAATGAAATCTTCTGCTGCTATGAGGATTTTCCGCCAAAGCAAGACCTCCGTGAAATTAATCAGGGTATCACGCTGAGGATTGTGATACCCTGTTCCATTCTATTATATTCGAATTGCGAATCTTTGGACCATCGGATGACAGTCTGTCACGCAGCCAGGGAGTTTGTTAAAGAGATATAATGGTTGTTGCTTTCAATCCTTCCGGAAGCTCCTGACCGTCAAGGCCGACGCTTAAAATAAACTTAACATTAAATTTTCTGCTGATTTCATTCAGGCGGTCTATGGTGGAAGTAATGTCCTGGTTCTCCAGGCAGGAAATTGTTAGGAAAGAATCAAGATATACCTGTTCAAGATCATTATCCTGAGATAGAAGTCCAAGAATAAATCCAATAAATTCAGAAGGCGACTCAACATCGTATTGTGTTACATCGATAAGACGAATCTTATTATTCAGTTCATACATATGCTTCGTATTCTTATCAAGAAAAGCAATGTTTCCTGAAACTGTCTGGATCTCTTTCGCGACATAATCCAGCAGATATTTCGTCTTCCCTTTTCCCTTTTGCCCAACGATTAATTCCACCATATTGAAGTCCTCCTTGTTGCGACATTTTAAATGTCTTCCTTAAAATATTATAATGGATATCCTTGTAAAATACAATGTTTTAATGGATAAAATCAGGAACCGGCCGGTATATTTGCAAGCAGCTCGTTCATTGTATCATACAGCTCTGTTTTATTGAGCGCATCCATGATGATCGAAATATATGGTTTCTGATCAGCATCTTTCGTATACAGGATCAGACAGGATCCTGCCTCATCGGTCGTTCCGGTTTTACCGCCAAGTACAGTAATATTGGCCGGAGGATCCGCCTCTCCCTGAAAATAATAATTTGTGGCCTTCCAGGTGATTCGTTCCTGTGTGCCGTTGCTGTGCGTTACCGTACCTGTATACGACGGTGTATCTATAATTGTGGTAAAAGTGTCATTCTTAATGCATTCATTAAAAATGAGATATAAATCGTAAACAGTTGTGTAATGATTATCGTCATGAAGTCCGTCCGGATTTGCAAAATGAGTCTGGGTAGCCATCATGGAAGCAGCTTCCTTATTCATAAGAGCCACAAATGCATCGGAGCTGCCGGAAATATGTTCAGCCGCTGCTACAGCCGCATCATTTCCGGAATGGAGAAGAAGGCCGTATAAAAGGTCACGCATTGTGAGCTTATCACCGGCTTCAAGACCGCACATCTGAGATCCGCTTTCAAGGTTTACGGCATTCTCGGATACGGTAACGACATCATCCAGATTACTGTATTTAAGAGCAAGATAAGCAGTCAGAATCTTCGTTGTACTTGCCGGATAAACTTTGGTGAAGATTGAATGCGCCTCCAGCACAGTACTTTTCGAAAGGTCAAAAAGACCGCTTGCTGTTTTGCTGCTATCATTTGTAAAGCCCGGCAGTGCAACGTCTCCTTCTGTAACACAAAGCGCGCTGCTTACAGTATACGGTTTCAAGAGAGAACTGCTCTGATCGTTAAGCTCTGAAAACAACGTATAATCTTTCGCTTCCTTCGAAAGATTCTCAGACGAATCACTGGCTGTTCCGCATCCGCAGGTGATCATCATTATAAGGCATACGATAATAAATAAAGCTGTAAATCTTGTATTGCGATGTCTATTTATACATTTCACGCCACTCAAGGTCTCCTCTGTCAAGTGATTTGATCAGCAGTTCTGCAGTGGCAAGATTTGTTGCCAGCGGAATATTATGCATATCACAAAGCTTCATGATATTATTTAAATCAGGCTCATGCGGTTTCGGTGACAGCGGATCGCGCAGAAAAATAACAAGATCCATTTCATTATGCTCGATCTGGGCGCCAAACTGCTGCATACCGCCAAGGTGTCCGGCCTGAAATTTGTGAATGCTGAGATTTGTAACCTCTTCGACCAGGCGTCCTGTCGTTCCTGTAGCGAATAAATCATTCCTGGACAAAATACTGCGGTAAGCAATGCAGAAATTCTGCATTAATTTCTTCTTGGCATCATGTGCTATTAACCCAATGTTCATGGCGCATCTCCCTATCTATCATATTTCAAAGGCTGCAGACCGATATTCAGAACAACTCCGATTCCGATGTAAAGGCTGACTAAGGAGGTAAGCCCGTAGCTTACAAAAGGAAGTGTTACGCCTGTATTAGGAATCAGACCTACTGTAACACAAATATTAACAGTACTCTGAAATCCAATCAGCGACGCAATTCCGCAGCATATCAGTTTTCCGGCTAAATCAGGGGCTTTCTTGCCGATCAGTATGCAGTTCACTACTATCAATAATAGCAAAATTATGACGATACAGCAACCGATAAATCCTAATTCTTCGCCGATAACAGCAAAAATAAAATCTGTCTGAGGCTCAGGAACAAAGTTTCCGTTCTTTAAAGATGCCACTTCATTATTGTTCAATCCCTTGCCGTTCAGCTTGCCGGAGCCGATCGCCGTTATCGAATTCTGCTGCTGCATGCCCTCTTCTGTTTTGTATTCTTCCGGCTCCAGCCAGGCCAGGATACGTGTCTGCTGATAGCTTGATATAAGCTTCTGATCCGGCTGAACAACAATCATCATAAAAACGATAATCGCAGGTACAGAAACTGCCAGAAGCACATAGACAATCTTTCGGTTCAGGCCGGCCATGAAAATCATAGACACGAATATCAGTCCGATTATGATGGACGTTGACAGATCCGGCTGCTTTAAAACCAGAAAAAGCGGAATCAGAATTAACAGGACAGAAAGCACCAGGTACTTCAATGTATTCAGTTCATTCCGGATTTCCATAAAAAAGCGCGCAAAGAAAAGTATCAGAAGAATTTTACAAAGCTCGGACGGCTGAAAACGTATGATCCCTCCGATATTAATCCACCGCTGTGCTCCCAGACTGGAATCACCGAAAAGTTTGACGGCGATAAGCAGAAGTATGGCCAGTCCGTATATGATCCAGTAAAACTGCAGAATCCAGGAATAATCGATCAGAGAAATGACAACCATAAGTACAAGGCTTAATATTAAGCCGGCAATCTGTGTGCTCTGGACAGACTGCTTTGCACTGCCGATAACAATGATTCCAAATATTGAAATAGCAGCCGTCAGAAATACGAGATTCAATTTGTAATTTCTAAGCTGGTAATGTTTAAACATATCAATCTCCTGTTGTAGCAGTGCCTACACTTGCAGCTGAACCATTAATAATCGTGGAGGAATCCTCCAGTTTAAAATAGTACTTAACAACATCCTGACCGATTTCGGATGTATATGCAGAGGAGTATCCGTTCGCTATGCGGACAGCCATCGCAATTTTTGGATTTTCAGCCGGAGCATATCCGACAAAAAGCACATGATCAGGATGGATGTCACTCTGCTGCGCCGTACCGGTCTTTCCTCCCATTGCGAAACCCATGCTGTTGATATCACTGAAAGCAGATGAAGTAGCAACCATATCCTCCATGCCATTATGCAGTACATCCCAGGTGGTGCTCTTAACATTCATCTTGTTCTTAACGTCTGGTGTATATGTTTGAATCAGGTTTCCTTCCGAATCCACAAGCTTATCGAGCAGAGACAGATTGTATACGGTACCCTTATTCGCCACAGCTGTTACATATCGTGCCATCTGGCTTACGGTATAGTTGTTGGTGCCCTGTCCGATCGCACTGCGGACGGAATCAGTCGTTGATATCTGCGGCTTTGATTCCGGAATCTCAATTCCTGATGTGGAATCAAACCCGTATTCCTCTGCGTATTTAGTAAGCGCCTCAATACCGCGGTCGCTGGAATAATTTCCGCTTGCGTCAAGACCGAGCTCATAGCCGACTTCGTAAAAGAAATCATTGCAGGATCTTGTTATGGCTCCGGTCACGTTAAGATATCCGTGTGCACCGGGGTAGATCCAGCATTTGGGACTGGGAGTTACTTTATCAAATTCACCGGAGCATAGAATCCAGGTGTCGGAATTGATAGTACCGCTTTCAAGGCCGGCTGTTGCTGTGACCATCTTATACGTGGATCCTGGCGCGGTCTTCTCCTGCGTAGCATTATTGTAAAGCGGACGGGAACCGTCATTGGCAAGCTTGTTGTAATAAGCAGAGTCCATTGTATTGGAAAGTCGGTTGCTGTCATAGCCAGGATATGATACACATGCAAGTACCTGACCGGTATTTGGATCTGTAATGACGCAGGAGGCGGTACAAGGCTCAAGAGCCATCATAGCCGGGGTGATTTCCAGATCGCTGATCTTTCCGACAAGAAGGCTGTAAGGATTGACCGAACCGGATGCAAGGCCGGCAACGGTTGCGTCATCCTTTGCAAGTATACCCTGTTCATAAAGAAGCAGGCAAATCTGGGAACCGCTGATTGTACCGTCAAGTACCATGTACTTGTATATAATGCGGCTGAATTTCGTATCGCTTCGCAGCTTTCCGTTCAGGTAGGAAATGATTGCCTGAATGATTTCATTGGAGTCCGAATACTTACTGCTGGATGACTGCAGGTCAGACAGCTTTGATGTATTGATCCAGTTCTTCGAAATTGCATATTCCAGATAATCCCTTGTACTGATAGAGCCATCATTATTATATGCCTTGTATACATCGTCTGAAGTGTCAATCTTGTCTGTATCAAGGATTCCGGATGTGCTTGTCAGAACCGTATCTGTAATATAGGTAAAGTATTCCTGCATTTCAGTTGACTGTCCGGAATAAGCAGAGGTTGGATTTGTAAGTTCATTTACAATACTATTGCAGACTTCATCCTGACGGGTCTGAAATGACTGATATACCGTATGCTGGGTTGTGTTCTCTGCAGCAGTCGAAAAGCTTGAAATGTCGAGAACCATATTCTTGAAAAAGGATACATATACATCGCCGATCGGAATTACGATATCAGTTGTCTTGGCTGCATTGTGCGCGTCATATTCCATAACAGGCGACAGCTTTGAAACAATAATACCCGCAAGCTTCTGCTCCAGAATATTGTAAACCGCCTCCTGAAGATTCATATCAATCGAAAGATACAGGTCATTGCCGACGGTAGGTTCTGTAACAGCGGTCGTTTCGAGAACATTGCCGACACTGTCGACATAAAAGGTCTTCTGCCCCTTCGTTCCCTGAAGTTCACTGTCCATAACCTGTTCAATGCCGGCTTTGCCTATAATATCATTTAATGAATAATTACTGTTGTCCTGTGACAGTGTTTCATATTCCTCTGTGGAAATGACGCCGGTATAGCCGATTATATTAGAAAAATAATATGCGTCCGTATACCGGCGGAGCGATTCTTCGGAAATGTCCACACCGGAAAGCGTATCGGAATTTTCTTTTACCGCGGCTACCGTCTTGTCGCTGACATCCTTGGCTACTGTCGTTACAAGATACTTGGAATAGCTGATGGAGGTCATCGCATACCGTATATTTACAATACGCAATGCCATTTCCTTGCCTACTGTGCTTTGATCCACATTATACCGTTTGCTGCTGCACATATATGTCATAATATCATCAGGCGAAGCGTTCTTCTGCGCATCGGTCAGATCATTATAGCTCTTCTTGCCGTAGGCATCCGCAATGAAACGGTTTCTGGAAGTTCCCTCTGAGTCAGTAAAAGAATAATTGCCGCTGTCGTCGATCGCAATATCAAAATAACTTACAGTGCTGTCTCCGTTGCTGTCGAGGATAGCGAGCAGGTTCATGATGTTATTGTTTAGCGCGTTATTCTTCCCCTCGTCTGTCAGATTGTCATATGCGCCGTTATCTTCAATTGTAACCGAGTATGCAAGCTCATTATATGCAAGAAGATTTCCGTTGCGGTCGTATATATTTCCTCTTGTACTTTTGATTTCCTGTGTTTTCTGTATCTGAAGCTTAAAATTTGAAAGGTACTCGTCACCTTTTACAATCTGCAGATAAAAGAGACGTCCCACCATTATAGCGGACAATGCGATGAACACGGCAATCATAATAAAAAAGCGTGACTGTATGATACTGAGAAGATTTTCTTTCCATTGCTTAAACAAGTTTGTCCGCACTCCTTTTCTCTATACGGTTAAGCCATCTGCCAAGTGCCATTAGCGGCTGATAGACAAGCAAAGTTATTCCGACCGTGTAAACAAGTTCCGGGATAATGATGTGAACAAGATAGTATGAAAAATGAAATTTCCCGCGCAGCAGGAAGAACGCGGCATAAACAGTAAGACCGTATAAGAATTCACTGCCTGCAATTAAAAAAAGAGGAAGCTTGACATCCTCATTATAAAAATACTGACGGAAACATCCATTAAAATACCCAATATAAACATAAATCAGCGCATAAAGCCCTACCGTGCTTCCGGAAAAAATATCGGTCAGGATTCCACAGCAGAAACCTATGAAAATTCCTTCTTTGCGTCCGTCCAGAAAGCCTATCGCGGAAGTCAAAATGATCAGCAGGTTCGGTGAAACTGAGGCTAGTGCAATGTCCTTCAGCAGCGTACATTGAAGAAAAAAGCATACAATTACAACAGCCAGCAGGATCAGCTGTTTCTTTAAATTTTCCATAGGCCGTTGCTCCTTTCCATCATTACTCGGCAGAATTCTGAGCCGTCTTTAAATCGGTTATTACCAGTACATCCTGTATATGCTTGAAATCAACAGCAGGTGTGATCAGTCCGGACCGGGTCAGGTTATTTGGATCTACCTTGATCTGGCTGACATAACCGATTACAATACCGCTTAAATACTTGCTGCTTACATAGGAGGTAACGATTGTTTCACCAACTTTAATATTATTATCGTTGTTCTCCATATCCGAAAATTTGATGGTGCCCTCGCTGATCTGCGTCAGATCGCCGGCTACAAGACAGATATCCGATGTCGACAGTGTCATTGCACTGACATTGCTGCTGTCATCGATAATAGAACGTACCGAAGCCCAGTTTGAGCCGACATCGGTTACAATGCCGACGAGGCCGCTGCCGGCAATAACATTCATATCAACAGCAATACCATCGTCACTGCCCTTGTCAATTACAAACTGACTGAACCAGTTGCCGGAATCCTTGCTTATTACATGAGCCCCGACTTTATTGTAATTCTGGTAGGACTGATCAAGCTTATACAGATCCTGAAGCCGCTGAAGCTCGTACTTGTCCTCCTGCAGGCTGTTATTCTCAGCGGTAAGTTCGTCTACCTGCTGCTGCAGCTGCTGATTCTCTGTCTGCACCTGCTGAAGCGTTTCATAATTGTCCGCCTTGTCTAAGATCCAGGTGCCGACCGTGTTAAGTCCCTTCTCCATCGGCACTACCGTTATACTGGCGAAGAATCGCAGCGGCGCAAAAGACGATTCCGTAAAAAAGGACACGCCGATCAGTATAAAGCAGACCGCTGTCACAATCAGAAGAACATGATTGCCTGCCAGATTAAATCCTGTGTTTCCATTCTTCTTCATATTACATCCACCTGTATTTTGTATCGACCATGGAATACGCTACCTTGCTGTATTCCGGATCCGACATGATTTTCTTAAGGCCATTTACTATACTGTATTCAGGCGAATCAGCAGTATGTACAGGAATACCTAGCTGCATTTCAAGAAGCTTTCCAATATTACGCAGATTGGCTACACCTCCGGTCAGATAAAGGCCCTCCCGCCTTACGTTTGAGGCCATCTCCGGAGGAATCCGCTCCAGCATGCTGATTGCATTTGCTACAATACGGTCGATAGCCGGCTTTACAGCAGTATACACCTCATGTGAAGTTACCTGTGCTTCGCCGGGAAGCCCGCTGATCAGGCTGCTGCCGGGCACTAAAAGAGAAGATTCTTCTATTCCGTATGCAGAACCAAGATTGTTCTTCAGTTCCTCGCTGGCAAATACACCGATTTTCAAATTATACTCCTTGCGTACAAACGATGTGATAGCCTGATCAAGATTACGCCCGCCCTGCTTCTCCATGCGGTTGATTACAATGCCGCCTGATGAAACGACGGAATATTCGGTAGTGGCACCGCCGATATTGATAATATATATTCCGTTCGGGCTGAAGACATCGAGTCCTATGCCGATTGCATCCGCTACTGCGCGTTCGACAATATGAACTTCACGTGCCTTGGCTTCCGAATTCATGACCAGATCAAAAAATGCCCGTTTCTCAACTTTTGTTACATCCGTAGGCACTGCAAGAAGGTAATCCGTTCCGGATATGACACTTCTGCGGTCTCCCAGAAGAAGCTGCTGCAGCAGATACTGCATCATATCAAAGTCAGATATGACACCGCCGTCCATCGGGAATGTAATAACAATATTCGCCGGGGATTTCTCGTACATTTCATACGCGTCATCTCCAATCGCGAAGACATGGCGCTTGTTTCGTATCGCGATCGCATTCTTGACTTTCCTGACCGTGCCATTGCGGGCATCGTATACTTTAATGTCATATGTCCCCAGGTCGATACCGAAATTACTTCGAGCCATGTTTCCAAATCCTTTCTGAAATGCCTGTGCATTCGCGCAGACTGATATAGCAGCTGTCACCTATAATTATATGGTCAAGAAGCGGAATTCCGATCAATTCTCCAGCCTGAAGGATACGGATCGTAATGCCGATATCATCTTCACTTGGAGCAGGATCGCCGCTCGGATGGTTATGAAGCAGAATGATGCTTACCGCAGAGGAGGAAAGAGCTTTCAGATAAATCTCGCGCGGAGAGGCCGGAGCCATATTGACAGTACCCAGACTTATCTTCTGTTCCGAGATAAGATGATTCCTTCCGTCCAGCATGAGAAGGTGCAGTTCTTCTCTGTCCTCGTGACGCAGATCTTCCATGTAGTAATCTGCTATGGAAGCCGGATCGTTAAAGTTTAAGTCTCTTGAAAGCCGTGCACGTGTAAAACGTTTGGAAAGCTCTGCCGTGCAAAGAAGCTGAACAGCCTTAACAGGTCCTATTCCTCGAATTCTGGCAAGTTCCTGAAGATTTGTATGATACAGGCCTAATAGGCCGGGATACGTCGGAGAAATGCTGCAGATCCGTCTTGCCAGAAACAGGACATTCTCGCCTCGTGAACCGGAACGAAGCAGAACTGCTATAAGCTCTGCGTCGGTAAGGGAACATGGTCCGTTTCTTAAGCACTTCTCGTATGGACGTTCCTCCTCAGGAATATCCGTTAATGGGACTCCAAATGATGTCTTGATATTCATATAAATTCTTATATCCCGCCTGCCGTCACATCACCAGATTATCACCGGTATTTTATTCTAACATAATTAAGAAGACGTGTACACATGCGCGTGTCTTAATTTTTTCAAAAGAAATACACACGGCGGACTGCTTCAGCGACTTTCAGTCCGTCCATTGCTGCAGACATAATTCCGCCGGCATAGCCGGCTCCTTCACCGCAAGGATACAGACCGCGTATGCTGCTTTGAAAATCGTCGCCGCGCAGAATGCGCACCGGAGACGAAGTTCTGCTTTCAACGCCCGAAACAATCACATCATCATTGTTGAACCCGGGCATTCCACGGTCAAAAGTTTCCATACCCTGCAGAAACGACTGTGCGATGAATCCGGGATATATGCCACGGACATCGCCAAAGGAAAAGGCACCGCGCATACATGGCACGATGCTGCCAAAGGAACTGCCTGTTCTGTTTTCACGAAAATCACCAAGAAGCTGAACCGGTATTCTGCCGCCGCAAGCTTTATACGCCTGCTCTTCAAGAAAACGCTGGAAAGCGATTCCTCTGAAAACCTCCGGTGTATCCGGACTTCCGTACGGAATAAAATCTTCCGGTGAGACAGCCGTAATAACTGCGCTGTTGGCATTCTGTCCGTTCCTTGCACGGTAACTCATCCCATTGCAGGAAAGGCGTCCGGGTTCTGAGGAAGCGTTTACAACATATCCGCCGGGACACATACAGAAGGTATAGACACTTCTGCCCTCTCTCGTTTTAGCGGCAGCCTTATACTCGGCCGGCCATAATTCACCGGGATCTTCTGTACCGTACCGGATACTGTTGATCATCTTCTGCGGATGCTCGACACGCATGCCGACAGCAAATGATTTTGCATTCATCATGACATTTCTGTCGTATAAGAGACGGAATGTACCGCGCGCGCTGTGGCCGCAGGCAATAATCAGAACTTCGGCCGGAATGGATTCCTCGTCATTCAGAACAACAGAGCGAACCGCGCCGTTTCGCACTTCAATACCCGTAAGACATGTCCGGAAATGAAATTCACCGCCCATAGCCGTTATCTTGCCGCGAAGCGTCCGGATCACATTAGCGAGCAGATCCGTTCCGATATGCGGGTCGCTCCGGTACAGAATATCCTTCGGCGCGCCGCAGGACACGAATATTTCCAGAATTCTTCGATTTCTCCCGAAACGATCATGAACAAGCGTATTAAGCTTACCATCGGAAAAAGTTCCTGCACCGCCTTCACCGAACTGTACATTTGAAAAGGGATCCAGCGTACCGGTGCTCCAGAATTTCTGAACATCTGCGATACGTTCCTGCATCTGCGCACCTTGTTCGACGATGACCGGCTTATAGCCATGCTTCGCAAGCATATACGCACAGAAAAGTCCTGCCGGTCCTGCACCGGCAATTACAGGCCGTTCATTCAGTTTTCTGTTTCCTGCTTCCGGAAAAAGATATTCGTGATCAAAGGCCTTCTGAATATCATGGTTATGAAGCCGTTTTAAAAGACGGTCTTCATGCTGTACAGAGACGTCAATCGAATATACCTCATAAATCAGAGGCTTTTTCCTGGCATCAAGCGAAAGTCTGCGGATTGTATAGCTGTGGATCGATTCCGGATGTATATGCAGCCTGGATGCAGCAGCAGCCAGAAGATCGTCTTCTGTATGCGGACACGGAACCTTTAATTGATTTATACGGATCATACGGTCTTTTTTCCCTTTCGAATGGAATTGTCAGATGCACTTCTTCCGGCAAGAAACCCGCTGCTCCATGCCCACTGAAGATTATAGCCGCCGCACTTGCCGTCAACATCAACGATCTCCCCTGCGAAATACAGATCTGGACAGACCGTGGATTCCATAGTATCCGCGTCGATCTGAGCGGTATCAATGCCGCCGCGTGTTGTCTGTGCAGATTCAGCCGGAAATGTACCGGAAATGGAAAACGGCAGAGTATGAATGCGGAGCGCCAGCAGCCGAAGATCTGCTTCTGACATGGACGACGACAGCTGATCAGGGTCAAGCCCGGTTTCAGAAATGATAACATTTCCAAGCTCTCTGGGCAGAAAGCCAATCAGAAAGTCCCGGATTTTCCGGTATCCGCAGCAGCTGACTCTCTGGAGCAGAAACGCAGCAAGCAGATTCTCTTTAAAATCAGGCATAAAATCGATTGAAACCGAAACACACTTCTTTTGACTGAGAGCATACGCTGCATCACCACTCAGCTGCATAATGGGAATTCCGGACAATCCGCCCCGGATAAACTGAATCTCACCACGATCCTGATTCACCGGTTTTCCATCGATATAGAGAGACGCAAGGCCTTCTGTCCTGAGTCCGGCAAGCTTATGCGCATATTCGGCGGAAGTACGAAGCTGAACAAGTGCCGGAAGCGGATTGATGACTGTATGTCCAAGACGTGCGGCAAGATTGTAGCAGGAACCGGAAGCGCCCGGAATACCGCCGGCGGGCGAGCCTCCGGCAATAATCAGTGCGTCGCAGTCATATGTGTAGCCGCTGTCCGCTGTTATTCGATATCCGCCGCTATCACGCTGCTGTATGCCGGTTACATCTGTATTCAGATGATAATGGACACCAAGGGAATCCAGCTTTGCCTGTAAGGAATCCAGAACTGCGGATGACTGCTCCGGATATGGATACAGATAGCCCTTGCGGTTGCGGGAATAGATCCCAAGCCGGAGAAAGCACGAAATAGTATCAGGCACGGAAAACACAGAAATAACATGCCATGGGAAATCAGGATTACTGCAGTGATAGCAGGAAGGGTCCTGATCAATGTTCGTAAAATTGCATCTGCCGCTGCCGGTTGCCAGCAGCTTTCTGCCAAGCTTTTTTCCATGATCCAGAATCGTAACGGAAGCGCCGCCTTCCGCCGCAGTAAGCGCGGCCATCATTCCGGAAGCACCGCCGCCGATGATCAGCACTTTTCTTTTCATAAATTCACAGCTCCTGCTTCATACAGCTTCTGCAGCGACATCAATATTCCGAACTTACCGTGCGGCCATGTAAGACCACCCTGAAAATAAGCGGTATATGGCGGTTTCATCGGACCGTCGGCACTTAATTCAATCGAAGAGCCCTGCACAAAGGAACCGGCTGCCATAATTACATCGCAGTCATAACCCGGCATTGCCCATGGAACCGGAGTCACATAGCTGTCTACCGGTGCTGCACTCTGAATGCCGCGGCAGAAGGCAGCAAGGCCTTCCGGCGATCCAAGCGTGACGGCCTGAATGATATCATGCCGCTCTTCGCTTCCGCCTGGGATCACGGGGAATCCGAGCTTTTCATAAATAGAAGCCGCAAATACCGCGCTTTTCAAAGCACTTGCCGTAACCACAGGAGCGAAGTAAAAGCCCTGATAAAAGCTACGCATCGCATCCAGAGAGGCTCCTACCTCACGTCCGAGCCCGGGTGATGTAAGGCGGTAGCTGCACTTTTCGATCAGATCATTTCTGCCGGCAATATACCCTCCGATCGGCGCAAGGCCGCCGCCGGGATTTTTTATCAGTGAACCGACAATCATATCTGCTCCGACATCAGAAGGTTCAGTCCTTTCTACAAATTCTCCGTAGCAGTTGTCTACCATGCAGATGATATCAGGCTTCAAATCATGCAGAAATGAAATCAGCTCCCCTATTTCGGCAGTACCATAGGAGGGCCTTGTCTGATAACCCTTTGAGCGCTGTATCAGAGCAAGCTTTGTATGATTTGTGATGCGTGAACGAATCGCTTCATAATCGAATGTTCCATCTTCCAGAAGCGGAGCCTCGCTGTAGGAGATATTGTATTCCGCGAGCGACCCGCAGGAGGGACGGATGCCTATGACCTCTTCCATTGTATCATATGGTTTCCCCGCAGGTGAAATCATCTCATCGCCCGGCCGCAGGACACCATTCAGTGCGATTGTGAGCGCATGTGTACCGCATGCAATCTGGGGCCGGACGAGCGCACTTTCCGTATGGAAAGCAGCCGCGTATACCTTTTCCAGGGTATCTCTTCCGACATCATCATAGCCATATCCGGTTGCGTAATGGAAGCAGTCCGCATTGACACGGCACTTCTGCATGGCATTGATAACCTTAAGCTGATTGTATTCCGCTGTCTCGTCGATCTTCCGGAAACGGTCCGCAAGGCCCGAAAGGACAACGTCCCCAAAATCCAGTACTTTACCGGATATGCCCAGTTCTTCATACATGTTTGAAAGATTCATGAAATAAGCCCCTTTGATTTTTCTATCAGTAAATTCAGTATTGTTTCTTCATTGTATCCGTATTTGCTTTTATCAATCCAGATGATGTCCCGTTCCCGCCGGAACCAGGTCATCTGACGTTTCGCGTAATGACGTGTGTCACGCTTGATCAGACGGACGGCTTCCTCAAACGAACAGACACCGTCAAGCCACATGAAAAGCTCCTTATAGCCAAGACCCTGCATGGAAGTCATGTCACGTGTGCAGCCTGAATCCCGTAGCGCCCGCACTTCCTCCGGGAGTCCCTCGTCAATCATCTCGTCGACACGGTCATCAATCCGGCGGTAAAGGGAATCGAGCGGCTCAAAAAGTACGAAATACCGGAAATCATACGGTGAAGAACGCATCCGCTGCGCGCGGTTGTGATCGGAAAAGCGTGTGCCGGTCTCCTTGTAGAATTCCAGTGCGCGGACTACCTTGCGTACATTGTTCGGATGAATTGCAGACGCGGATTCCAGATCAATTTCTGCCAGCCTGTCATGCAGTTTTGCATTGCCTTCCGCAGCCGCCATCCCGTAAAGCTGCCTGCGGTACGCATCATCCGGGACGGTATCAGTAAAGTCAATATCATAAAGCAAAGCCTGTATATAAAAGCCTGTACCCCCTGTAACAACCGGTATACGGTCATTATTCCATATGTCAGCGGCAGCTTCCCTGGCAAGGGCCTGAAACCGTTCGGCATGAAATGGTTCCTTCGGATCGAGAACATCGATAAGATAATGTGGAATTCCTCTTCTGTCTGATTCCGGTATTTTCGCGGAGCCGATATCCATTCCCCGGTACACCTGCATGGAATCCGCCGAAATAATGCTTCCGTTAATCGCTTCGGCCAGATCCAAAGACAAGGCAGTTTTCCCGGCGGCAGTCGGCCCGGCGAGAATAATCATCGAATTCATTTTATACAATCCTCTTGAATTTCTTTTCAAGCTCTGCCCGTGTTACGGCAATCATAACAGGTCGTCCGTGCGGACAGAAGTACGGGTTTTCAAGAACAAGCAGCTGATCGATGAGGGATTCCATCTCGGCAGCTGATATTTCCTGATGTCCCTTGATCGCGGCCTTGCAGGAAACAGAAGCGAGTTTGTTCTGTATGCTCTGAGCAAAAACATCCGTATCACAGTCATCTTCCAGTTCGTCGAAAAGCTCCATCAGCACATCTTCGCCCGGTATGGACGGAAGCTCTCCGGGGACACCGCGCACAGCAAAATCATCGCCGCCGAACGGCTCGATTTCGAAGCCCATTCGCTTGAATACATCGCTGTATTTCCTGAGGATCTGCTGCTCTCGTATTGTAAGACGAAGTACAATCGGAGGAGCCGTCATCTGAACCGGCATTTCTTCCTTTGCGTAACGATTTTTAATCTGTTCAAAAAGAACCTTTTCATGGGCAGCGTGCTGATCGATAAGAAGCAGCTTGTCGTCATATTCTACAAGCCAGTACGTCCGGAAGAGCTGACCGATCAGATGATAATGAACACGGGCCTCTTCCGATAGAATATGCTGCGCCGGCTTTTTTCCCGGATGATAAGAGGCTTCCTCTGAAACAGCTTTGGCGGGAACCTGCGGCTTTTCCTGCTCATGGAAGCTTGTAACCCGGCGCCTCATCTCATTCAGATAGAATTCCTTTGCTTTTTCCGGTTCCTGCGGAACATCGGATTTCTTGTAGTGGACGGGATGTAATTCAGCCGCCTGCGCATGTACCGCAGGAGCTGTCCGGGAGCTGCTGTCTGCTTTGGCTGCAGTTTTCGGAATTCTGTCTTCGTTTATGACACCTGGTATCATTTCTTCGTCAGCAAGCGTGCTTCTGACGGCATCCTTTGCAAAAACGAACACGGTCTGCTGACTGCCGAATCGTATTTCCATCTTGCCAGGATGCACATTTACATCGATCTGGTCCGGATCGATTGTAAAATGAAGGACGGTGAACGGATATTTATGCTGCATCATATACGGCTGATAAGCTTCTTCAACAGCCTTTGAAATAATCGGACTTACAAAATAGCGGCCGTTCATAAAGTAATTCTCATTGCACCGGCTGCTTCTGGAAAGCTGCGGATCTCCGATCAGACCCGTCACCCGGATTGCCGGCGACGATATATCGACGGGTATCAGATGGTTCAGTGTTTCACGGCCGTAGATTTCATAAATGGTTTCCTCGAGCTTTCCGCTCCCCGGCGTATGCAGCTTCTCATGATCGTTGCTGATAAAGGTAAAAGAGATTTCACTGTGCGAAAGCGCCAGGCGTGTCACGATTTCCTGAACATGTCCCGCTTCCGTCATCGGTGTTTTCAGAAATTTCTTTCGGGCCGGCGTATTATAAAAAAGATTTCTCACATAAAAGGTCGTGCCGGGAGGCGCACCTGTTCTGTCCAGGGCAGTTTCGATGCCGCCTTCAATTCGGTAACGGCATCCAAGCTCCTCGTCGGGACAGCGGGTTATAAGCTCTGTCTGGGAAACTGCCGCAATGCTGGACAGCGCCTCGCCGCGGAATCCAAGTGAAGTAAGTGCGCATAAGTCAGCGGCGTTGTTGATCTTGCTTGTGGCGTGACGCAGAAACGCAAGCGGTACATCGTCAAATGCGATCCCGTTTCCGTCATCGGTGACGCGGATAAGGGAAAGTCCGCCCTCCCGTATCTCTACCGTTATCTGCGATGCCTTTGCATCGATGCTGTTTTCAACCAGTTCCTTTACAATCGATGCAGGGCGTTCAATCACTTCGCCAGCCGCAATCTGATCGACTGTATCCTGTCTGAGTACATGAATTTTCCCCATAATCTTTCCCCTCGGCTACCAGCGGTTGTTGAGCTTCTTCTGAAGCCGGTCAAGCGTATTAAGCGCTTCCAGCGGTGTAAGGACAGAAAGCTCCATGTCTCTAAGCTCGTTCAGAATATCCTCGTCCTTGACTGTGCTGAACAGCGATACCTGTTCCGGGTCTGACTGATCCTTCTGTTTCCGCACTTTGCGGGTTCCCGTCTGCTTTTCTTCACGGAACAGCTCCTGCATGTTCTCTGTAATATCAGTATCGCTCAGCGTCTGGACAATTTCTTTGGCACGGTCGATTACAGGTGCAGGCACGCCGGCCAGACGGGCAACCTGGATGCCGTAGCTTTTGTCGGCACCGCCCTTTACAATTTTCCGCAGGAAAACGATATCGTCGCCCTGTTCCTTGACGGCAATGCAGTAATTGTGAACACCGCCGATTTTCCCTTCCAGTTCGGTTAGCTCATGGTAATGCGTCGCAAATAATGTTTTGGCGCCTAAAATCTTCAGATCGCTGATATATTCTATGACTGCCCAGGCAATGCTGAGGCCGTCGAAGGTGCTCGTGCCCCTTCCGATCTCATCAAGGATCAGAAGACTTTTCGAAGTAGCGCAGCGGAGTATATTGGCAACCTCTGTCATCTCCACCATGAAGGTACTCTGCCCCTGTGCCAGATCATCCGAAGCTCCGACCCGCGTGAAAATCCTGTCGACAATCCCGATTTCCGCCGATCCTGCGGGGACAAAGGAACCGATCTGTGCCATCAGAACGATAAGCGCCGTCTGGCGCATATAGGTTGACTTTCCGGCCATATTCGGACCGGTGATGACAGAAACACGCTGTTCCTTGCCATCCAGATACGTGTCGTTCGGAATGAACATCTCTTCCTTCATCATCTTCTCAACGACAGGATGACGGCCGTCCTTGATCTCAATGATACCGCTTTCATTCATGACAGGGCATACGTAACGGTTCTTTTCCGCAACATAGGCAAACGATGCAAGCACATCCAGAACCGCGAGTGCTTTAGCCGTTTTGCTTACACGTTTTACTTCTGCGCCGATACTGTCCCGGATATTGCAGAAAAGCTCATACTCAAGCGCATACAGCTTGTCCTCGGCGTTCAGGATCGTATCCTCGAGCTCCTTCAGCTCCGGGATGATGTACCGCTCGGCGTTTGTCAGCGTCTGCTTGCGGATATACGTATCCGGCACCTGATCCTTGTATGAATTTGTGATTTCAATGTAATAGCCGAATACCTTGTTGTATTTGATACGCAGATTCTTGATACCCGTAGCGTTTTTTTCACGTTCCTCCAGATCAGCCAGCCATTTCTTGCTGTCTGTCCTGGCACTCTTCAGCCGGTCAACCTCTTCGTTATAGCCGACGCGGATCATCCCGCCCTCCCGGACGGTTACCGGCGGATCATCACAGATCGCGGATTCGATTAATGTATGAAGATCTGCAAGCGCATCGATTTCCTCATCAGTCTGACGAAGAAGAGGTGCCTTGAAATCCTTCAGAATATACTTGACGGAAGGAAGCATCGCGAGCGAAGAGCCGAAAGCCAGCAGATCGCGCGGCCCAGCCGTTTTATATGTAATCCGGCAGATAAGACGCTCCAGGTCATAAACGGGTCCCAGATACTCACGCAGCTCTTCCCGGTCGATATTGCGCGATTTCAGTTCGCTTACGGCTTCGAGCCGGCTGTTGATGTCGGACATGGATATCAGCGGCTGTTCAATGTAGGAACGGAGTGTACGCGCTCCCATCGCAGTCTTTGTCTTATCCAGAACCCAGAGGAGCGATCCGTTTTTTTGCTTTTCGCGGAGGGTTTCCGTAAGTTCCAGGTTTCTTCTGGTGAAGCTGTCAAGCACCATATACTTGTTTATATGGTATACCTTCAGCTCGGTTATATTGGAAAGAGATGATTTCTGCGTCTCTTCAAGGTACTTTAAAAGGGATCCGCCTGACAAGACGCCGCATGGAAAATCCTCAAGTCCTAGACCGCCAAGTCCGGTTACGCTGAAATGCTCCTCCAGTGTCCGGCGGCACAAGGAATCGTCGAAATACCATGCATCCAGCGGATAGACCATGATGCCAAGGGAGTTCTTCAGTTCATCGATATCAACACCGCTCATTTCAAATGCTTCACTGCAGATAATTTCGGCGGGCATGAATTTATAGAGTTCATCGAGAAGATTCCGGCGGTCCTCCACCTCTGTAATAAAGAAATCGCCGGTTGAAACATCTGCCGTCGATATGCCGAACCGGTTTTCAACATAGACAATGCTCATGATATAATTATGCTTCGACTCATCAAGAGCCTGCGCGTCGATATTGGTCCCTGGAGTGACAATACGGACAACTTCCCGCTTGACAAGCCCCTTGGCAAAACGCGGATCCTCCATCTGTTCACAGACAGCCACCTTGTGGCCGTTCGAAACAAGCTTGTTCAGATAGCTTTCTACCGCATGGTAAGGCACGCCGCACATCGGGGCGCGTTCTGTCTGACCGCAGTCCTTGCCCGTCAGCGTCAGCTCCAGCTCTTTGGAAGCAATCTTTGCGTCATCGAAAAACATTTCATAAAAATCACCGAGCCGGTAAAACAGAATGCAGTCCTTATATTCTTTTTTTGTTTTCAGATACTGCTCCATCATTGGAGTAAACTGCTCCATTTAAGGCAGCCTTCTTTCTGCTATTGGCATTTTCTTCCGATGTAATAAAAGCCCTTTGATTCTTCCAGTAATACCGGCACGTACCGGCCGATTAAATCACTGCCGCCCGGGAAGTGCACAACGGTGTTGTTGCGCATGCGTGCTGTTACGAGCGAAGAATCCTGACGGTTGACGGATTCCACCAGAATTTCCTGGACAGTGCCGGCATGTCTTCCCGTTACATTCTGTCCGATTTCCTGTACTTCTGCAAGAAGCCGGCTGAAACGTTCCTTCGCGGTTTCCTCCGGAATCTGATTCGTCATGGAAGCGGCCGGCGTTCCTTCCCTTCTGGAATACAGAAACGTATAGGCACTGTCAAAACGGACACGCCGGACAACATCTAAGGTTTCCTCGAAATCCTCCTCCGTTTCACCGGGAAAACCGACAATGATATCGGTCGTCAGTGAGATGTCAGGAATTTTCCTACGGATCATATCAACAAGAGAAAGATATTGTTCCTTCGTATAATGACGGTTCATGGATTTTAAAATGGTGCTGCTCCCGGATTGAAGAGGGAGGTGTAGATGATTGCAGATCCTTTCAGAGCTGTTCATTGCGTCGATGAGCTCCGCGGATAAATCTTTGGGATGCGATGTCATAAAACGGATACGATGAATCCCGTCGATTTCAGATACACGTCTTAGCAGCTCTGCAAAGGTCACCGGCGTATCGAGCGTTTTCCCGTAGGAATTGACATTCTGTCCGAGCAGCATGACCTCTGTAACACCATCCGCGGTCATGGTTGCTATCTCATGGATGATATCCTCCGGCGCACGGCTCCGCTCTCGTCCGCGCACATACGGAACAATGCAGTAGCTGCAGAAATTATTACAGCCGTATGTTATATTGATTCCTGACTTAAAAGGAAATTTCCGTTCATTCGGGAGGTTTTCGACGATCCTGCTGCTGTCCTTCTCGATATCAATTACCATGCCGTCCGCTTTCCAAGCTTTTACAAAGAGTTCGGGGAAGCGGTACAGGTTATGTGTTCCAAAGATCAGATTGACAAAAGAAAAGGAATGCTCCAGTGTCTCTACGACCTTGGGCTCCTGCATCATACAGCCGCAAAGCGCTATCATCATATCTGGATTGTGGTCCTTCCTGTTATGAAGATAGCCCAGTCTTCCATAGACTCTGGTATTCGCGTTTTCCCTGACGGTACACGTATTATATATGACAAAATCCGCATCCTCACTGTCCGTCATCGAATATCCAAGACATTCCAGCATACCGGTCAGCTTTTCAGAGTCTCTGGCATTCATCTGGCAGCCGAAGCACTCGGAATGCGCGGTAAGACTGTGCCCCTTCCTGCGGCTCATCTGCAGAACAAGCTCGCGGCCTTCTTTCAGGAAGTAATATTGTCTGGCAGGCTCCTCTTCCGGAGGTTCAACGGACAGATCAATTGTATTCAGAATAAGTTCGGTTTCGTTTCTTTTCATAATTGTGGAATTTACATTTCCTTTCAGATAATCATATTTCATTATATAGAACTTCGTTTTTAATTGCAATTGTTTCTACTGGACGAATGAAGGCGGATGTGTTAGTATTTCTCTATATAAAATCTAAAGAAAGAGGTCCTGTTCATGAGTTTAATTCTCCCAAAGGAATATGATCCTCATCTGACTGTACGCCAGACGCAGGAAGCCATTAAGTATATCCGCGATACATTTCAGCATGAATTCGGCAAAGAGATGAATTTAAGCCGGATTTCAGCCCCGCTTTTTCTCAAAAGGAACTCCGGGCTCAACGACAATTTAAACGGCGTGGAGCGGCCGGTGTCATTCGATATGCTCGATATACCGGATGAGACGATCGAGGTTGTCCAGTCGCTTGCCAAATGGAAGCGCATGGCACTTGCCAGATACGGCTTCAAGCCGGGAGAAGGCCTTTACACGAATATGAATGCCATCCGCCGTGATGAAAGTCTTGACAATCTTCACTCCTGCTACGTCGATCAATGGGACTGGGAGCTTGTGATCACGAAGGAACAGCGTTCGATATCCATGCTGAAATCCATTGTCCAGCATATATTCGTCATCATCAAGCATATGGAGCATGAGGTCTGGTACAAGTACCCTCAGGCGGCTGCCAAGCTTCCGGATGAAATTCATTTCATAACATCCTCCGAACTGCTTGCGAAGTATCCGGACAAGAATCCGCGCGAACGGGAGGATGCCATTACGAAGGAGCTGGGCTGTGTATTTGTAATGCAGATCGGTGACAAGCTTGCAAACGGTCTTCCGCATGACGGTCGTGCGCCTGATTATGATGACTGGCAGCTGAACGGCGACATTCTGTTCTGGTTTGAACCGCTGCAATGTTCGCTGGAAATATCAAGCATGGGAATTCGTGTCGATGAGAAATCGCTGGATGAGCAGCTCATGAAAGCAGGCTGTCCGGAACGTGCCAGTCTTCCGTATCACCGCATGCTTCTCAATCACGAGCTTCCGTACACGATCGGCGGCGGCATCGGCCAGTCGCGTCTCTGCATGCTGCTGCTGAACAGAGCACACGTTGGTGAAGTTCAGGCAAGCATATGGCCGGATGATATGATTCAGAAATGCCGTGAAGACAACATCATTCTTCTTTAATACCGACGAAATGAGAAGCATTCCCCTTTTTGCGGAGGAATGCTTCTTTTATGCCCATATAATGCCGTTCAGCCGGTAATCCCGTTCGTTTACCGGTATCTCAGGCATAATCTGCTCTTCAAAACATACACCGTACGCGTACGCAGGGTGTGTCGAAAGATATTTGTCATAAAATCCCTTTCCATACCCCATGCGGAAGCCTTCTTTCGTAAAAGCCACCCCAGGGGCAATGATCAGGGGCATCTTCGCTTCTGCTTTTTCTGTACAGGATTTTGGCTCCCGTATGCCCTTGAAGCCATCCTCAAGATCTTCCTGCCCGCTGATATAAAAGAATTCCATGTCATCCCCGCAGATTCGCGGCACCGCAATTTTTTTGCCATCCTTAAGTGCATTCATTAGAACCGGCCAGATATCTACCTCATCGTGAAAAGGCACGTAACCATATACGGAACCGCTGTCCCGGTAAATTTCACTGGAAAGAATGGAGCTGCAGATCTGTCTGCTTTTCAGTGCTCTGTATTGTTCCGGCAGTCTGGAACGCATTTCAATAATTCTTTTTCGCATTTCTTTCTTTGTTTCCATGGTATCCTCCATTGTCCGGTATTTAAACGATCAGTATGAATTGAGCAGATGCAGTTTTCTGCAGACACGTACTACTTTCTCACCTTTGGGGAAAGAAAGGATATCTTCTTCCGTCAGACAGCCGGTCAGAATTAATACTGCCCCATAGATAAAAATCGCGGCAAGCAGTGAAACAATCGTGGAAACTGCATTTCCTGTCAGGAAGCGAAGAAGAAAATAAATAAGCCTCGATGCCAGTCCCATGACGGCTGCTGCAGCCAGCGGCAGGATAAACGTAACACGCTTTTCCTGCCGGTATCCGCATGCCCTGTGAATATCATGCTGATTCAGCAGACACATGGTAAAGGAAAAGAAGATATTGGCAATAACGACTGCATATATATTCAGGTTCAGTGCAAGCAGCACGAAAAGCAACACAACATGAATGCCAAGCGATATGGCCGCGTTCTTAAGCGGGTCACGCATATGGTTGATGCCCTGAAGAATTGCATTCGTAATCGTGGAAAGGCTGTAAAAAACAACACACACGGCGCCGGAGATCAGTATCAGAGCCATCTGTTTCCGACTGTCATGCCACAGCAGCTGAAGGATGGGACCGCCAAGCACCATAAATCCGATAAAGCTGGGGATCGCGATCAGCATCGAAAAACGTACAGCCGTATGGATTTTTCCGTATATAATCTTCTTCCTTTCATGCATCGCGACAGAAGCTGTCAGACTTGGGATGGAGGAGGATGCCAGAGCGTTTGCCATCGCAAGCGGTACATTGATCAGCAGGAGGTATTTCCCGGAATACATACCGATCAGGCGGTTATACTCTTCATACGCAACGCCGTGCATGGACATCATGTTGTTGAAGATAGCCTGATCCAGAATTCCGCAGATATTGTACAGCGCCGAGCTTAATACGACGGGAATAATTGTGGCAAAAAGCAGGGATACGATAGTTGAGTAGGATTCCGTACCGGCAGAATGATCGCGGCGCAGCTGCCTTTTCATTACTTTCCGATAGAGAAAAAGCACGATGAATAAGAAAATGAGACCGGAAAGAGCACCGCAGATGGTACCGAGCGTACCGCCGGCAGCGCCGTATGCAGGACCGAGAAGACTGCCGTTTGCAATACTGTCGCCCGATGCATTGTAAGCTGCTGTACCGGCGCGGAACAGATAGTATGCAGCAAGCACACTGACGATCGCATTGACAATCTGCTCGATAATCTGTGAAACAGCAGTTGGTATCATGGTTCCCTGTCCTTGAAAGAAGCCGCGTACCACGCCCATTACGGCTACTACAAAGAGACATGGGGCAAGCACACGAAGTGCATACACACTCATTGGCGACTTCATAACATGTGTGGCGATAAAGGGCGCGCCGAAATAGACAAGAGAACCGATCAGCAGCCCGGCGCAGATTCCGAAAAGCATAGCGCAGCGGAAAACACGAGCCGCATTGCGGCGTTCTCCCTTTGCAAGTCTTGCCGCTACCAGCTTGGAAACGGCAAGCGGCAGACTGTATGAGGAAAGCAGCAATGCAATATTATAGACCTCATAGGCACAGCTGTAGAGTCCCATGCCCTCATCGCCGACAATGGCGGTAAGCGGGATTCTGTAAATCATGCCGATAATCCGGACAATGATGGAAGCAACGGCAAGAATTGTGCCCTGAACCATGAAATTTTTAGTGGAATTATTGGAACTGCTGCTCATAAAACTACCTCTGTCTTGTGATGCCAAGACGATCGAGAATAATGCGCTGGAGATTTTCCATGATCGTTCTGTCGTCTTCTGTCATATGGTCATAGCCGCAAAGATGAAGTACACTGTGTACAATAAGAAAAGCAAATTCACGTTCCTGTGAGTGACCGTATTCTTCCGCCTGTTCCTTTACTTTGTCCGATGAAATAACGATCTCACCCAGCAGGAGTTCACCTGTTTCAGGATGAAATACATCTGTCTGCTTTTCAATTCCGCTCCAGTCGCAGGGATAATCATATTCGCAGTATGGAAAAGACAGCACATCCGTCGGAGCATCGATACCCCTGCTGTCTCTGTTTATTTCACGAATCGCGGCATCGTCCGTAAGAAGCAGGTCGATATGGATGTCATAAGGGCAGGAAAGCTCCTGCAGGGCTTCACGGATGACCATTTCTGCCGTTTCTCTGACAGGGACACTTTCGGATACAGCCTTTTCAACTTCAATATCAACCTCAACCGTCATTTATGATCTTCCTCTCCGCTTTCGGCCGCTTCGCCTGGTGTCTTCCTCGGAATAACGCTTTTTCCGCACGGTATTCTTCTTCTCGTATTCTTCATAGGCTTTGACGATTTTCTGAACAAGAGGATGACGTACGACATCTTTGCTGGTAAGTGTACAGATGCCGATAGCATCTATTTTATGTACAACCCGTACAGCCATATCAAGACCGGATACAGCTCCGGACGGCAGATCCTTCTGTGTCAGATCACCGGTTACAACAACCTTTGAGCCGAAACCGATTCTAGTAAGGAACATTTTCATCTGTGCGGGCGTTGTATTCTGTGCTTCGTCCAGTATGATAAAAGCATTGTCAAGTGTCCGTCCGCGCATATACGCAAGCGGCGCGATTTCGATCAGTCCTTTTTCCTGATTCTTCAGGAAACTGTCGGCTCCCATTATCTGATACAAGGCATCATAAAGAGGACGGAGATACGGGTCGATTTTGCTCTGAAGATCACCCGGAAGAAAGCCAAGCTTCTCACCGGCTTCGATAGCCGGGCGGGTCAGTATGATCCGGCTGACATCGCTGTTCCGGAAAGCGGTAATCGCCATTGCCATTGCAAGATACGTCTTTCCGGTACCGGCAGGTCCGATTCCAAAAACAATCATTTTGGAACGAATCTGGTCGACGTATTCCTTCTGGCCAAGTGTTTTTGGCTTGACAGGTTTCCCGGATATGGTATGACAGATGCAGTCATTGTCAATATCAACAAGTCCGCTGCTGTTTTCATCATATACGAGTGAAATAGCATAATCCACGTTTTGCTCATGAATGACATTTCCGCGCATGGAAAGCGCAAGCAGCTGATTCAATACATTTTCAGCCTGCGAGACTCGCGCCTCCTCACCCAGGAGCTTCACCGTCCCGTCGCGGGTTACTATCGTTACCTGAAAGGTCCGTTCAATCTTCTTGATGTATGCATCAAGGCCCCCAAAAATATTCTTTTCATGAATGACTGGTATTTCAAGTTCTTTTTCAACTATGCTCATAAAAGATTTCCTTACAGGGTTATAGAATTTTCTTAATCATTTCGCGTTTAGGCGGGCAGCAATTGCTGAATGAATAAGAAGCTTGGACAAGAGCCGCCGCCTCTTCTGTCTTTGCACTGTCATTCCCGCAGACGAGGGCAAGCACATCTCCCGGATCCGTGTGTTCGCCGTATTTACAAACAAGGCGTATGCCGACAGTATGATCAATTGTATCATTCTTTGTTAAACGGCCGCCTCCGAGAAGCATTTCCGCTTTTCCGATATTTCTGGCGGAAAGTGCACTGATATAGCCCCCATGTTCAGCTACTACAGGCCGTTCTATCGTATATCCGCCCATAATTTCAGGGTGCTCTGTAACGTCCGGATTGCCGCCCTGCGCAGATATAAAACGACGGAAGGTTTCAAGCGCGTCACCGTTCCGGATAGACGCTGATATCATTTCAGCAGCTTCGTCTTTGGTGTCAGCTTTTCCTCCGATCAGCAGCATCTGTGCCGCAAGTGATTCCGATACTTCTATAAGGTCAGCGGGCCCGTTTCCCTTCAGGCATTCAATTACTTCCCGGATTTCAAAGCTGTTTCCAACCATTCTGCCAAGTGGCTGATTCATATCCGTTATTACAGCAACGGTTTTTCGTCCGGCGTGATTTCCTATAGAGACCATTTCCTCGGCCAGTGCGATGGAATCTTCTTCCTGCTGCATGAAAGCGCCGTCTCCGGTCTTTACATCAAGCACAATACCGGATGCGCCGGAAGCAAGCTTCTTGCTCATGATGCTGCTTGCAATCAAGGTCATGTTATCAACGGTTGCCGTAACATCACGCAGCGCATATATTTTACGGTCTGCCGGCGCCAGCTCTGCGGTCTGCCCGATGAGGGCAAAATGAATGTCATTTACCTGCTTTATGAAGGCTTCCGACTGCATGGAAACAGAAAAGCCCGGTATGCTTTCGAGCTTGTCAATCGTACCGCCGGTATGTCCCAGACCTCTTCCTGACATTTTGGCAACGGGTACGCCAAGTGAAGCAACGATCGGACAGACAATAAGCGAGGTCTTGTCACCCACGCCGCCCGTGCTGTGTTTATCGACTGTAATGCCTTTTATGCCGGACAGATCCAGCATGTCGCCGCTTTCTGCCATTGCCATTGTCATAGCTGCCGTTTCCGGACCGGTAAAGCCCTTCAGATAGCCGGCCATTAAGAATGCAGACATCTGATAATCCGGAATGGCATCCTTTGTATATCCATCAATGATAAAGCGGATTTCACTTTCGGAAAGAGAATTACCGTCACGCTTTCTGGCGATAAGATCATACATTCTCATAGATGCTGTTCCTCTCTCTGATTCATAATAATAACCGCAACAAGGCCGGACGCATAAGCATCCGGCCCCGGATCGCCAAAATCAATCTTCAAAATTCATACAGGCACGTTCCTGAACAAACGGTCTTACGTATGTTTTGCCAACTCTCTTATGTTCCGGATGGTCTATATAAGAAAGCAGATCTTCTTTTGTTCTGAATTTTGCTATAAGTGTAAGGCTTCGGTTTGAAGGATCGATCGCCTCAGTATGAAGGCGGATGGATTCCAGTCCTTCGATTTTGCCATTCAGATCTTCCAGATTCTTCTTCATTGCTGCAGCAGCTGATTCTTTCTGCTGATCTGAAAGACTTTCAAGTAGATTCCACATCACAATATGTGTTACCAAGCTTCAGCCTCCTGTTTGCCAATTTCTGCTTATTTATTGGAAAGATAATCGTCAATGCCCTTGGCAGCCGCCTTGCCGGCACCCATTGCAAGAATAACGGTAGCAGCACCTGTAACAGCATCACCTCCGGCATAAACACCGGTCTTCGTTGTCTTGCCGGTTTCCTCATCGGCAACGATACATTTCCACTTATTAACCTCGAGGCCTTCAGTCGTAGAGGAAATCAGCGGATTCGGAGATGTGCCGAGTGACATAATAACCGTATCAACCTCGATATCAAATTCAGACCCAGGAATCTCTGCGGGACGTCTTCTTCCGGAAGCATCCGGTTCACCAAGCTGCATCTTGACGCATGTCATGCCCCTGACCCAGCCGTCATCATTGACAAGAATTGCCTTCGGATTCGTAAGCAGCTGGAAATCAATGCCTTCCTGCTTTGCGTGATGTACTTCTTCACGACGGGCAGGGAGCTCTTCCTCGCTTCTTCTGTATACGACATGCACCTCTGCGCCGAGACGGAGCGCTGTTCTCGCCGCGTCCATCGCGACATTTCCGCCGCCTACAACAGCAACTTTCTTTCCGGCAATAATCGGGGTGTCGTAATCATCCTTAAATGCTTTCATCAGGTTGCTTCTTGTCAGGTATTCATTCGCGGAAAAAACGCCGTTCGCATTTTCACCGGGGATGCCCATAAACTTCGGAAGTCCGGCACCGGATCCGACATATACTGCTTCAAAGCCTTCTTCATTGAGAAGCATGTCAATTGTCATGGATTTGCCGATTACGACATTGTTTTCGATTTTGACGCCAAGACTCATGACATTTTCGACTTCTTTGGCAACAACCTTCTGCTTCGGCAGACGGAATTCAGGAATACCATAAATGAGGACGCCGCCTGATTCATGAAGTGCCTCGAAAATTGTAACATCATATCCCATCTTGGCAAGGTCGCCTGCGCATGTAAGTCCGGAAGGGCCGGACCCGATTACAGCTACCTTGTGTCCGTTATGAATCGTCGGTTTCTCTGGCTTGATTCCATTATCACGCGCCCAGTCAGCCACAAACCGTTCCAGCTTTCCGATGGATACTGCTTCGCCTTTGATGCCGCGGACACATTTACCCTCACATTGAGTTTCCTGCGGGCATACACGGCCGCAGACAGCGGGAAGTGCCGTGGATTTGCTGAGAATCTTGTAGGATTCTTCGAAATTTCCGGATTTAACCTGCTCGATAAAATCAGGAATATTAATCGAAACAGGGCAGCCGCTGATGCATTTGGCATTCTTGCAGTGCAGACACCGCACCGCCTCTTCCATTGCCTCTTCTTTGTTGTATCCAAGGCAAACCTCTTCAAAATTTGCCGCTCTTACTTTGGGATCCTGCTCCCTGACCGGTACTTTATTCATATTATTCATTATTTGTCACCTCCGCAGTATCCGCATCCGCCGTGATGAGAGTCACCTTCCTGCGCCCTCAGATATGCGCGGCCCTCTTCGGTTTTATATTGCTGCTGGCGTTTCATAGCCAGGTCGAAATCTACAAGATGACCGTCAAATTCCGGTCCGTCAACACATGCGAATTTCGTCTCGCCGCCGACAGAAAGTCTGCAGGCACCGCACATGCCTGTGCCGTCTACCATTACGGGGTTCATACTGACAACGGTTGGAATGGAAAGCTTCTTGGTCAGCAGGCACACAAACTTCATCATAATCATGGGTCCGATTGCAATGCAAAGGTCATATTGATTTCCCTTGTCAATCAGATCCTGAAGACATGCCGTAACCATGCCGGAAAAGCCATAAGAGCCGTCATCTGTTGCAATATACAGATGCTTTGCGGCCTGTTCCATCTTATCCGTAAGAATAAGCATATCCTTTGTCTTGGAGCCGATGATGACGTCCACATCGATGCCGTGGGCTTTCATCCATTTCACCTGCGGATATACAGGTGCAGCGCCGACGCCGCCTGCTACAAAGATAATCTTCCTGCCGCGCAGTGTTTCGATATCCTCATGAACGAAATCAGAAGGACGTCCGAGCGGTCCTGTAAAATCGGAAAATGAATCTCCCGCATGAAGCCCGGCCATTTTATAAGTCGAGGCACCTACTTCCTGAAAAACAATTGTTACGGTTCCTTTTTCTCTGTCATAATCGCAGATTGTAAGAGGAATTCTCTCACCCTTCTCATCAAGCTTGGAGATGATAAACTGACCCGGTTCGCAGTGTGCCGCGATACGGGGAGCTTCAACATCCATAAGGAAAATCTTGTCCGCAAGCTTTTCCGCTTTTAAAATTTTATACATAAGCTACCCTCCTGAAACAACAGTTAATAAAAATGTCCGCAATTTATATACTACGACAAAAGCCTTGAAAATTCAAGGCTATAAAATAATACATGATGTTGGGAAATGTACTCTTTTCTGTCACTTGACAACAGCAAGATAATACTGACGTTTAATAACTGAGCTGACCTTCCCGTTCTTATTGACGGCGATGCAGGAAAAAATCGTTTTGCCTTCCGGCATTTCGATCGGCCCGCTGTAAACGGAAGAAGACGTTGTTGGTGTCGTTCCGTCCAGTGTATAATATACCTTCGATCCGGTAGGAACTGTTACCGTAATATTCGTTGCCGTGCTGTAGCTGCCTGACACAGGCGTCACTGAAGGGCCTTCCGGAGAAGGAATATTTACCGTATAGACTGCCGATGATTCGTCACTTGATATACCCTTATCATTAACGGATATGGCGCGTATTGTATAATCTCCATTGTCTGTAAGCTGAACAGGATCGCTGTACTGTGTCGACGATGTGGATGGCTCCGACCCGTCTGTCGTGTAATAAATCATGGAAGATGAAGAGCTTATCACAACAGAAACAGTATCCGTAAATGTACCGGCTGACGGTGAAAATTTGGGAGCATCCGAAATATAGGCAGCGCATTTATCCCGCACACTGCTGTCGGAGCAGCTGTCGAACAGCGCTTTTATCTTATCTGTACTGCCCTGTGATTCATATAATTCAGCGAGCGTCATATACGCGTCGCTGTATGAAGAATCTGAAGAAATAGCTTTAAGCAGCGTATCCTCGGCACTTGTCAGATCTCCAAGCCTGATATAGCACTTTCCCATTCCTGTCTTTGCTTCTGCGCTCGAGGCATGCAAGGAGGCAGCGTTGGTATAAGAGGTGAGCGCACCTGAATAATCCGATGCTGCATATGCTTTGTTTGCCTTCCCGATCTGATAAGAATAGGAATTTCTGCTCATAGATACAGCGAGAAAAGCAATAACTGCTGTTATAACTGCAGCCAGCAGGATAATGATGATCAGACTGCGGCGGCGTTTCTTTCGTTTCCGGATTTCTTCCTCATGAGCTCTGCGTCTTGCGGCAATCTCATCAGCCTGTGTCTTCCCTGTATTCTTTCTGTGTTTCCTGTCATCGTAGGCGGGCTCACCTGCATCTGTATCGTCAACAAGTACCTCATTGACTTCGTCTGCAAGAAGATTCTCTAGTGAAGCATAATCCGGTACGATCTGAACAGGACTTCCGCACTTTGGACAGTATAAAGACCCCTCTGGTATTGCAGTTCCGCATTTCAAGCAGCGCATCTGTGAGTCCTCCCTTCCTAAGAATCCGCGTCGTCGTTATTAAGGTATGCTTCAAACTGTTCCTGTGTCATTAGAATTTTACGCGGCTTTGTGCCTTCTTCCTCTCCTACCACACCGGCATCAGCGAGCTGGTCCATAATTCTGGCCGCACGGTTGAAACCGATCTTGAAAACACGCTGCAGCATACCGATGGATGCTTTATCCTTATCAATTATGAAACGGCCTGCATCTTCGAAATATGCATCATGTTCATCCGAATCCTGAAATGCCGTATCATTTCCTCCGGCAGCAGCGGAATCCACATGATTTGCCACACCTTCATCATACGAGGCATCTCCGTTTTTCCGGATAATGTATTCTACGACATTTTCAACTTCCTCTTCACTTACAAAAGCACCCTGAATTCTTACCGGTTTCGGATAGCCGGCAGGATAAAACAGCATGTCGCCCTTGCCTAAAAGCTTTTCGGCTCCCACCATATCGATGATGGTTCGGGAATCAACACCGGAAGACACCGCCAGGGCGATTCTGGACGGCATATTGGCTTTAATAAGTCCTGTAATAACATCTACAGAAGGACGCTGTGTCGCAAGAATCAGATGAATGCCGGCCGCACGCGCCAGCTGTGCGAGACGGCAGACGGAATCCTCGACTTCACCCGACGCGACCATCATAAGATCAGCAAATTCATCCACAATGATCACAATCTGCGGCATCTTTTCGTATGGTTCATGACCCTCCGGCACTTCCGCCGTCTTGATACGCGAATTATATGTGCTGAGGTCACGTACCGACAGCTCTGCAAAAAGCTTATACCGCCTCGTCATTTCCGCAACGGCCCAGTGGAGCGCACCTGCTGCTTTTTTGGAATCAGTAACAACCGGAATGAGAAGATGCGGGATGCCATTGTACAGATTCAACTCGATCATTTTCGGATCGATCATAATCATCCTTACATCTTCCGGCCGCGACTTGTAGAGGATACTGATAATCAGTGTATTGATGCAGACTGATTTGCCTGAACCGGTGGCGCCGCCGATTAAAAGATGCGGCATTTTGGCGATATCGGCGATCACAACATGGCCGGCGATATCACGTCCGACCGCAAATGCAATATTGGATTTATGATTCTGAAATTCCTCGGATTCAAGCAGCTCGCGAAGGGTAACCGTTGTATTTACGGCATTCGGTACTTCGATACCGACAGCAGCTTTCCCGGGGATCGGCGCTTCAATCCGTATATCCCGCGCTGCCAGATTCAGTTTAATGTCATCCGCCAGATTCAGGATGCGGCTCACCTTGACACCCTGCTCAGGCGCAAGCTCATACCGTGTCACGGTAGGACCGCAGGCGGCGTTGACCACCCTGGCCTCCACGCCGAAATCAGACAGTGTTTTCTGAAGCTTGTGAGCCGTTTCGTTCAGCTGCTGGGAAGTCATTCCGGCAGACTGTCCCTTGCCGTTTTTCAGAAGATGCATCGGCGGAAACGAATAATCTGATAAAACACTCTTCTCCGCAAGCGCAATCTCCTTATCCAGCTCATGTGATTCCTGACCGGTGGCAGATGAGGATTTCTTCTTCCTGTGCTGTTCTTTTATCGGCGGTGTAACAGGATCGTTGATAACAGGTGCTTCCGGTTCAACTGGCTCCTCAGTCCTGAAAGAAGGATAAATCGGCACTTTGGGAGCAGGTTTGATGCTATCGGCAGGTGCGGTCAGACTGTCGCTGTCTTTCAGAAAAGGTGCCTCATGCGCGCTTTCTTCCCGCTCATCCCGGCGTCTGCTTCGTTCCTCACGATGCTTTTCCGCATTGCTTTTTGCGTTATTGTACATCTGCGAACCGCCGTGACGGATTCCCTTAAGAAGGGATTTCTCTGTGATAAGCACAATACAGATCAGACTGAGTATGATAACAACCACATAAGAGCCGACCAGTCCGAATGCAGGATGAAAAAGCATGCAGAATAAGCCGCCGAACAAACCGCCGCCACGGTGGCTCTGTGCGGAAGCCCGAAAATAATCAGCAGGTGAATAAGCAGCATTAAATGACGCAGACATCAGCTGCAGAAAGGTACAGATCATAAACAGAAGAAATACACAGGCTCCCGTTTTGACATAGGCAATCACATTGCCGGCATTGGCTGCTGAGAAAGCGACGATGAACAGGATAATAAAAGGCATTAAATACGCGGTTACACCGGTAAGCCCGAAAAATACAGAAGAAAGAGCGTGTCCGAAGGAACCTCCCAGTCCGAAGTTGCCGATCAGAAGCAGAATACAGAAAGCAAGCGATGCCCAGATTAAAACCTCGCTTCTTATCAGGGAAACAGAGCTGCCTGCTGTGGCTGAAGCCCTGTTTTCTGTGGATTTTCTGTTTCTGCTGACCTTTCTTTTGCTGCTTCCGGAAGAAGCCATTCACGTTACCTCCTGGTGTTATATTTCCTTCATTGCCTGTTCGAGATCAGCAATGATATCATCAACATTTTCAATTCCGACACTTAACCGGATAAGGTCAGGCGCTACGCCGGCCTTGCGCAGCTGTTCGTCGTTCATCTGACGGTGTGTATGACTCGCCGGATGAAGGACGCATGTTCTCGCATCGGCAACATGTGTTACGATCGCTGCCAGCTTAAGATTATCCATCATTGTAACCGATGTTTCTCTTCCGCCCTTCAGGCCGAATGCGATTACACCGCTGGATCCGTTCGGCATATATTTTTTCGCCAGCTCATAATATTTGTCTGTCTTAAGACCCGGATAAGAAACCCATGCAACCTTCCCGCAGGAAGAAAGATATTCTGCAACCTTCTGCGCGTTTTCACAGTGACGTTCCACACGAAGTGCAAGCGTGTCAAGGCCTACATTAAGCAGAAAAGCATTTTCCGGCGACTGAATCGAGCCCAGATCACGCATAAGCTGAGACGTTGCTTTTGTAATATACGCGCCCTTCCCAAAACGCTGTGTGTAGACAACTCCATGATATGTTTCATCCGGCTTTGTAAGTCCCGGATATTTGTCCGCATATTTCTCCCAGTCAAAATTGCCGCTGTCTACGATACATCCACCGACACACATAGCGTGTCCGTCCATATATTTTGTTGTCGAATGTGTTACGATATCGGCTCCCCATTCAAACGGCCTGCAGTTTACCGGCGTAGGAAACGTATTGTCCACGATAAGCGGTACACCATGACGGTGTGCGGCATTTGCAAATTTTTCAATATCAAGGACGGTAAGCGATGGATTTGTAAGTGTCTCGGCAAACACTGCTTTTGTATTTGTCCGGAATGCTTTGTCAATCTCATCCTCAGACGCATCCGGATCTACAAATGTACACTCGATCCCCATTCTCCTGATTGTATGCTCGTACAGGTTGAATGTACCGCCGTAAATAGCGGAGGCAGATACGATATGGTCTCCTTCTCCTGCAATGTTGAATACAGAATAAAAGTTGGCAGCCTGACCGGATGATGTCAGCATCGCGGCAGCTCCGCCCTCGAGATCACAGATCTTGGCAGCCACTGCGTCATTCGTAGGATTCTGAAGCCGTGTGTAAAAATAACCGCTGTCTTCCAGATCGAACAGACGTCCCATCTGGTCGCTTGTGTCGTATTTGAAGGTCGTACTCTGGTAAATCGGCAGTACACGGGGTTCGCCCTTGCCCGGCGTATATCCTGACTGAACGCATTTGGTTTCGATCCTGTAATCACTCATGATTTATTTCTTCCTTTCATTTCACTTGATTGATTCATTTCCGGAAAATGACGGAGACTGCGGAACTGAAAACCGTCCGCTGAGTTCATTAACCATTCTGAAGTATTCTGTTTTGCATTCTGAAAGCTTGTTTTCCTCGATCAGATGAATGCAGGGACTGAGGTAATTCTTATAAATTTCGCTGTAAATTTCAGCAGCGTTGTCACAGCGGTCGATGCGGTGAACAATTGTGGGCGCTATGTCATAGTATAAGCGGATAATCTCCTCGCCGTCCTCCTGTGAAGACAGATATCCGTCACGATAGCTGCGGAGTACATTCAGCTCGTAGCAGTCATCGCCCTTGCCCAGGCTCTCGCATACGGCTGTCGTGATATAGCACCATTTCCGTTTGAATCCGCCGTTGATATCCTCAAACGTAGCCTTCTGGATCTTGTATTTCGGAAATACCTCCGCCCATTTCAGAACAATACAGTCTGTAAGCGGCTCAACATAATCCGCCTTATATTTCAGAATAACAGGCAGTACAAAGGTCACCATGGCAAAATTGTATTCCATCAGCTGCGTATCACGGAGATGCTTTTTTGAGATTTCGTCGAGTCTGGCCTTTGCCGCTAAAGCAGGAGTCTCGCCCAGCGCCTGAATGAAAGCGTCCTTATCCTCTACATCCTTGTATAACTGCTCGAGACGCATCAGAAACGGTTCCACTTCCTTGTACCGTGTGTCAAAACTGTTTGCATAGGAGTCCTTTTTAAACATCGGACGCGTATCTCCGATATCGATCAGCATACTCTCAAGTGTGGATTTTGCTTCTTCAAGCTCCATATTCAACCTCCGGATTATTCTTCATCCCAATTGTGATAAACTTCCTGAACATCGTCATCATCATCAAGAAGATCCAGTATCCTTTGAATGCTGTTGATATCCTTTTCCTCGGTCAGTGTAATCCACGACTGGGGAATCATCGTAACCTCCGCCTCGGCCATCGGAATTCCGGCTTCTTCAAGCTTTAAACGGACCTCTGAAAAAGAAAGCGGATCTGTCGTGATCTCATAGCAGTCTGCCTCCTCCGAAAAATCATCGGCTCCCGCGTCGAGTGCCGTCATCATGAGATCATCGGCTGTACCGTCGAATTCTTCCTTATCGACGATAATCTGTCCCTTCTTGTCAAACATAAAGGAAACACAGCCCGGTGTTCCGATATTGCCGCCGCCCTTTGAAAAAGCACTCTTGATATCGGCTGCTGTCCGGTTCTTGTTGTCTGTCAGTGTCTCAACGATAATCGCTGTACCGTTAGGTCCGTATCCCTCATAAATGATATTCTCGAAATTGTCCATGTTGTCGGCCCCGGCTGCTTTCTTAACAGCCTTGTCGATCGTATCATTCGGCATATTGTTTGCCTTTGCCTTGGCAATACAGTCACGAAGCCGGCTGTTATTGGCCGGATCCGGTCCGCCGCCTTCTTTCACGGCTACCGCGATCTCACGACCGATTTTTGTGAAAACCTTCCCCTTCGCAGCGTCATTCTTCTCTTTCTTATGCTTGATATTCGCAAATTTTGAATGCCCTGACATTATTAATCCTCCTGTTCTTTACGTTGTTCTGGTATTTTTGTGACAAGGACGCGCCCGATCGTTTTGTTTGAAACGGAAAGGACACGGAACCGGTATCCCAGGCATTCAATTTCAATATGCTCCTTGTCAGAAGGGATACGATCCAGTTTGGAAATAAGGAAACCATTCAATGTTTCATTATCTTCATCTTCAAATTTGATGCCAAGCTCATCTTCAACATCCTCAAGCGGTGTCATTCCCAGCATAATATAGCTTCCGTCAGACTGCTTCGTGATAGGCTCTTCCTCAACATCGTATTCATCGAGAATGTTGCCGACAATTTCCTCCAGTATATCCTCCATTGCCACAATCCCGGATGTCTGTCCGTATTCGTCAATAACAACAGCGATGTGATTCTTCTCCTGCTGCATTTCCCGGAAAAGCACATCGATGCTGCGCGTCTCGGGAATATATGTGATGGTACGGAGAAGCCGGGGAATATCGCGTATCTTTCTGGAATGCAGATCTTCCTGCTGAAAGCACTGCATCGCATCCTTGATATGAAGAATGCCGATCAGTGTGTCGATATCTTCTTCAAAAACAGGAAATCTTGAGAAATTCTGTTCCAGGACATACGGCATCGTTTCTTCCAGTGTCCAGCTTCCGTCGACAGCCACGATATTCTTGCGGTGCGTCATGATATCCTTGGCGTCTTTATCATTAAGCTCAAAAATATTCCGGATCATTTCTGCTTCCGAATCCTGCAGCACACCCTGCTCATGGCCTTCGTCCACCATTGAAATGATTTCTTCCTCAGTAACGTCATCTTCGTCCGCAAGAGGATCAATACCGCGCGTCCGTATGACAATATGAGAAAGCTTTGTAGTTATATATGCCATCGGCCGGAACAGGCCTATCACCATCCAGATGAAATCAATATACCGTCTGACATATTGCTCCGGCTTCGCACACGCGATCTTTCTGGATGCAAAAACTGTAAACGCAAGCTGCAGTACAATCAGACAGAAACCAAACAGCAGCAGATACAGAAAATATATCAATTCCGAATCCGATGCGGCAAGCGCGGCAAAGTAAGGAACCTCGTACAGCGCCAGAATAACTGTATTAATCGTGCCGATAAGCTGTACCGTATTGATAAACCGGCGCGGCTCATCAAGACATTTCAGTATACGGGTACTTTTACGGTCTGTTCCTGATTTTGCTTCTTCTTCACGGTCGCTGTGGCTAAGCTCAGAAAGCGCAGCATTAAAACCATAAAAAATGCCGCTTATAATAAAGAGAACGATAAGTACCAGGATTCTGCCCAAACAGCCATAAGGATCGTCCATGATTTGTTATTAACTCCTTTATAAAAATACTATCGTAAATAGTTTATACATTCTTCGTTGTTTCGTCAAGTGAACTCATAAAAGAAGACTTGTCACCGCTGTGCCGGAAGTAGTCCTTTGAACCGACTACCTTGCCGTCACGGAGAAAAACACGCGGCACACGTTTCCCGAGATCACAGACAAATTCATAATTAAATCTGCCGCAGAGATCGCTGAGCGTTTCCACCGGTATGCTCTCTTCGCCGTCCCGGCCGATCAGCGTGACTTCATCACCCATATGAACATGCGGAATATCCGTAACATCCACCATAAACATATCCATGCATACTCTGCCAAGAATCGGTGCACGGTAGCCGTGAATCAGCACATATCCCTTGTTGGAAAGCAGACGCGGATAACCATCTCCGTATCCGACGGGAATTGTGGCAATTTTGGTTCTGCTCATTGTTACATACGTGCCGCCGTAGCTGACCGGTGTGCCCGGCTCTACCTCTTTAACAAATACAACGTGGCTCTTGAGGGAAAGAACAGGATGAAGCGGTACACGCTCTTTCTTAACCTCTTCGGAAGGATACATTCCGTAAATTGATATACCTGCACGTACAAGGTCAAAATTGCCTTCCCGAATATCGATAATGCCGGCACTTGCGTCAAAATGGCGCATCGGGAACTGAATGCCGTCCTCGTCGAGGTGATTCAGCATCCGCGTATAGCGGTCAAGCTGAATATGGGCAAAGGTTTTATCTCTTTCATCAGCGCGGGAAAAATGTGAAAAGACGCCTTCCACATAGAGGTTCGGCATTTCCATGATTTCCCGTATCGTCTCGTAGGACTCCTCATTGTCACGAAATCCCAGACGGCTCATACCCGTATCCAGCTTGATATGAATATGGACATCCTTGTTCTGCCTTCTGCCCTCTCTTGACAGCTGCTCGGCAAGTGTCTTCTCAAAGACTGTCATTGTAATGTTATAATGCACCGCATCCTGGATCTGCTCCGGGAAAGTATAGCCTAAAATCAGGATCGGCTTTCTGACGCCGGATTCGCGCAGAAGAACCGCCTCCTCAAGCGTCGCGACACCGAAGCCCCACATGAAAGGAAAAGGCTCCAGCACCGAAGCAACCGCTTCCGCCCCGTGTCCGTACGCGTCTGTCTTGATTACGCCAAGAATCTGTGAATGCTTTCTGATATTGTTGTTGATCATCTCAATGTTATACTCTACTGCATCAAGATCGATATATGCACAGACACGACTGTATCGGTCCGTAGTATTCATGATGAACTCCTTTCCGTAACAATGCCTATCGATATTTTCGCAATACTTCACTGACAGCATCCGCGAGTTCACGGCCAAGCGGGCTGTACTCGCCAAGAACGGAGGCTGTTTCCTCACCGCAGAGTCCGTGAATATAGACTCCAAGCTCGGCAGCGTCGCATGGCTCCATCCCATTGCAGAGAAGTCCGAGTATAATACCGGTAAGGACATCTCCGGAGCCGGCCTTTGCCATGGAGGAAGAACCACTTAAATTCAGGTATCCGCTCCGCCCGGGTGAAGCCACATATGTGCTGGAATCCTTCAGAACACATATAACATTGTGCATCAGGGCAAAATCATCCGCTGTTTTGATGAAGCTGTCCAGTACATCGGAAACAGAAAGCCTTGCAATACGTGCCATCTCACCAGGATGAGGCGTGATAATAACTTTGCCTGAGACACGGTTCTCGAGCCATTCCGGATGACGACCCAGAATATTAAGTCCGTCCGCGTCAATCACAAGCGGACAGGAAGCCTGGCTCATAAGCTGTGCAATGATGGATTCGCTTTCCGGAGACATGCCAAGTCCCGGACCTGCCGCGATAAAATCAGCCCATTCAATACAGGATGAAGTGATGCCGGCATTCGAATTTCCGCTTTCATATGTCGTGAGAATCGCCTCCGGCAGGAGCGTCTGCAGTATGACACGGTTTTCCTGCGCTGTATAGACACGGACAAGTCCCGCGCCCATCCGGTAGGCGGCCAGAGCAGACATATACGCGGCACCGGCCATATTTCTGCTTCCCGCAATGATCAACGCTTTCCCGAATGTACCCTTGTTGGAATACGGGCTTCGCTTCGGAAGCAGGCGCGCAATATCCTTATGGCGGAATGTTCTGATATAAGACAATTCTGCTTCCTTTGTTCCATGAATGCCGATATCCTTGATAATGACTCTGCCGCAGTAACCGGAACCGGGATTGCGGAACTGACCGATCTTTCCATATGCAAATGTAACGGTATAATCAGCCATGAATGCCGTACCGAGAACATCTCCGGTATCCGCTGAAATGCCGGAGCTGATGTCGATCGCAAATTTAAGCGCGCGGATACTGTTCATCTTATTGATAATTTCTGCATATCTGCCCTCTACATTTCTGCAGAGTCCGATGCCGAAAACCGCGTCGACAACGACATCATATGTATTCCGGCGTATCGTGTCATATATATCGACACCTGCGTCCTTGCATTTTGAAAGCTGTGCTTTTGTTTCAGCCGTTGCCTTGTCCGGATTCCCCACAAAAGCGGCCTCTGTCCGGTAATGCTGTCTGTGCAGGAGCCGCGCGACCGCCAGACCGTCTCCTCCGTTGTTGCCGCTTCCGCAGACAACGAGAATCCGCCCCTTTCCGGTATAACGCAGTGCAATTTCCTCTGCCGCCGCGCGGGCAGCATTCTCCATCAGATCCAGAGAAGGAATTCCCTTATCTTCTATCGTGTGCCGGTCGGCTTCCTTCATAGCCGCACTTCCCAGCAGATATTTCATCTGTATCTCCTCTCATACGAAAAATAACGCGCCAATAAGACTTTTTCGATGAAAAGTCTTTAAGCACGTTCCCTCATATTCAATATTCATTTCAAACGGCTTAAAAATCCGAAAAATCGTTCTTGCCAGGCTGATGTCTTGTAAGGTTATAGGAAATGCGCATTAAACTCTCAGAAAGATGCACATTCTCAACGATTACTCCCTTCGGAACTTCAAGATCCGTATGTGCGAAATTCCAGATTGCATGTACTCCGTTATTGATAAGCAGTGTCGCCACTTCCTGCGCACTCTCTTTCGGAAGCGTGAGCGCACCGATTTCAACCTTGTTATCGCGGATAAAGGAAGGCAGCTCATCCATCATGCGGACCTTCATTCTGCCGACAGCGTGATCCTTAAGAAGCGGATCATTGTCAAATATACCGACAATGGGGAACCCTCTGTTTTCAAACGCACGGTAATTTGCCAGTGCGTGGCCCAGATTTCCGGATCCGATAATGATAACATTGTGAATACGGTCAAGACCAAGTATCTTTCCGATTTCAGTGTAAAGATATTCAACGTTGTATCCGTATCCCTGCTGTCCGAAGCCGCCGAAATTGTTGAGATCCTGACGGATCTGCGACGCAGTGACTTTCATCTTCTTGCTGAGGTCGCCGGAGGAAATACGTTCAATCTTCTGTTCCTTTAATTCTCCAAGGTATCTGTAATATCTGGGGAGTCTTCGTATAACAGCCTGTGATATTCTCTTATTCTCGTTCAACGTTATAAATCCCCCTTTATTAATACTTAGATAATTATATATAATTGCATATTTAATGTCAAATCATTTATAATGTTGATTGTGTATATTATGAAAGGAGTTTATGGTCATGATACTTTCATGTCAGAATATAAGCAAGAGTTTTGTGGAAAATAAAATACTGAATCCAGTTTCGTTTCATATACAGGAACAGGAAAAAGCGGCAGTCATCGGTATAAACGGCGCAGGCAAATCAACACTGCTCAAAATTATAACCGGTGAGACCGCACCGGATGAAGGAAGCGTCATAATAGCAAAGGATACAGAGGTCGGCTATCTTGCGCAGCACCAGGACCTTCACAGCGACAGAACAATTCTTGGTGAGGTGAAGCATGTCAAGAAGCATATACTGGACGCAGAAAGGGAAATGCGCAGTCTGGAATTTTCAATGGAAAGCGCATCCGGCGACGAGCTTGACCGAATGCTGAAGCAGTATACGGCGCTTTCCCGTGAATTCGAGGAGGGCGAAGGCTACAAGGTCAGAAGCGAGGTTACCGGTGTGCTGAAGGGGCTTGGCTTTGAAGAATCGGAATTTGAGCGGACCGTAAATTCCCTTTCGGGCGGCCAGAAAACAAGACTTGCGCTGGCGCGTCTGCTCCTGCTGGAACCGGATCTTCTTCTGCTTGACGAGCCGACAAATCATCTCGACCTGAAGTCTGTGGCGTGGCTTGAAAATTATCTGCGATCCTACCGGGGAGCCGTACTGATTGTGACGCATGACCGGTATTTTCTCGATCATACCGTTACAAAGGTCATTGAAATTGAAAATGGACAGGCACGCTCCTACAATGGAACATACAGCGATTACGCAAAGCAGAAGGCCATGATCCGTCAGGCCAGGATGCGGGAATACCTCTCACAGCAGCAGGAAATCCGCCATCAGGAAGAGGTTATCACAAAACTGCGTTCCTTTAATCGTGAGAAATCCGTCAAGCGTGCCGACAGCAGGGAAAAAGCCCTTTCAAAAATAGAACGGGTCGAAAAGCCACAGGATATTGATGATGAAATGCGGCTTCACCTCGAACCAGCTCTATTAAGCGGCAAAGATGTACTGACTGTCACAAATCTGTCGAAAGCATTTCCCGGAAGAGTTCTTTTCGACAATCTCTCATTCCAGATAAAAAGAGGCGAACATGTAGCAGTAATAGGTGACAACGGCACGGGTAAAACAACACTTCTGAAGATCATAAATGAGCAGACAAAAGCCGACAGGGGTGAGGTTGTCATCGGTACCGGTGTCATGATCGGCTATTACGATCAGGAACACCAGGTTCTCCACAGCGAAAAGACGCTTTTTGATGAGATTCATGACGAACATCCGGACATGGATAATACACGTGTAAGAAGTACACTTGCCGCTTTCCTTTTCAGCGGCGATGATGTATTTAAGAAAATATCGGATCTGAGCGGCGGGGAGCAGGGTCGAGTATCACTGGCGCGTCTTATGCTGTCTGAAGCAAATTTCCTGATTCTGGATGAGCCGACCAATCACCTCGATATGGTCTCCCGTGAAATTCTCGAGGAAGCCTTGAATAATTACAGCGGCACCGTGCTTTTTGTATCGCATGACCGGTATTTTATCAATAAAACAGCGCAGCGGATTCTGGAGCTCTCAGGCAGTACTTTTACAGAATACATTGGAAACTACGACTATTTTCTTGAAAAGAAATCCGAACTCGATGAAAGCGCGGAAGCTTCAGATAAGCCGGTTGAATCCGAAGCCAGCATCGCATGGAAAAATCAAAAAGAGGAACAGTCGCGTATACGACGCAGAGCGCATAGAATCGACGAAACCGAGAATAAAATCGAGTCCCTGGAAAACAGGGACTCGGAAATCGACCGGTTGTTATGTCTTCCGGAAAATGCTTCGGATCCGGAAGCATATATTAAATTCGCGGAAGAAAAGAAAGAAATCGCAAAACAGCTGGACACGCTTTATCTGGAATGGGAAAAGCTTCAGGAGGAATAGGTGGAAAGTTCATCTCTGACTGCTTTGATAAAGGCTTCCGTTTCAAGCACCTCAGGTTCAGGCAGCTTTGTAATGATGGCCAGATCCTTCGTCATACGGCCGCCCTCAATGACGCGGATCGTCGCGTCTTCCAGTCTGCCGGCAAAGGAAACCAGTTCCGGAAGATGATCCATCTCGCCTCTTTTACGGAGTGCTCCGCTCCACGCAAAGATCGTAGCTACCGGATTTGTCGAGGTGCTCTCACCCTTCAGATACTTGTAATAATGGCGCTGAACCGTACCGTGTGCGGCTTCATATTCGTAATCTCCGTCCGGCGAAACAAGGACAGAGGTCATCATGGCAAGCGAACCGAAGGCTGATGAAATCATATCGCTCATAACATCTCCGTCATAATTCTTGCATGCCCAGATATACCCGCCTTCCGACTTCATGACACGGGCCACGGCATCATCGATCAGCGTATAGAAATACGTGATGCCGGCTTTTTCAAATTTATCCTTATACTGTGCCTCATAAAGCTCCTGAAAGATATCCTTAAAGGTATGATCATACTGCTTTGAAATCGTATCCTTTGTTGCAAACCAGAGATCCCGCTTCGTATCGAGCGCGTAGCTGAAGCAGCTCCTTGCAAAGCTTTCGATAGAGCCGCAGAGATTGTGCATGCCCTGAACGATGCCGGCACCTTTAAAATCATGGATCAGTTCCCGGGAAACAGTTCCGTCCGCGGCTGTATAGACAAGCTCTGCCTTTCCGGGACCGGGAATCTTCATTTCAACATTGCGGTACACATCACCGTAGGCATGACGTGCAATGGTAATCGGCTTCTTCCAGCAGCTTACACACGGCTCGATGCCTTTTACCACAATCGGTGTACGGAAAACCGTACCGTCAAGCATGGCACGGATCGTACCGTTCGGACTTTTCCACATCTCACGCAGCTTATATTCTTCCATACGTGCCGCATTCGGGGTAATGGTCGCGCACTTGACCGCAACGCCGTATTTCTTTGCGGCATTTGCCGAATCGACAGTTACCTGGTCATTCGTTTCATTGCGGTGTTCCAGACCGAGATCATAGTATTCCGTTTTTAGATCGATAAAAGGAAGAAGAAGCTCATCCTTTATCAGCTTCCAGAGAACGCGCGTCATTTCATCGCCGTCCATCTCAACGAGTGGTGTGATCATTTTTATTCGTTCCATGCCATATTCCTCTCTGTTCTTATGAAAATTAAGTATTTATCTGCGTCTGCCTTCATACCGTATCCGGATATTCAGGCAGCTTGTTATATCGTAAAACCGTTCCTCCGGGTCCTTCTTTTCCTCTGTAAAATCAAGTGACTGCGCTACAACAGAAAGCCGCTTTTCGTCGAGAAAATACGTCTTGTTTGCAAGCAGCAGCTTAATCTTTTCTTCATTGGATCCGGCATCGAGAAACGTGTTCAAAAGATCCTCGTGCAGCATACTTTCCCGTGAGACAGCTTTTTCAAAAGATTTATCCTGTTCCGCTTCATTTGAAAGAGAACCCCGGTCGACGTGTTCAAACCGGTATTTCTGCTGCACGTCCGGATATTTTATATGGTCCACCTCGCTCATGAACATAGACAGCGGACGGGTATAAAAGCCGTAATCGCCATAAAGCGCCTGATATACGACAACCTCTTCCATGGTTTCCGAATCACGGGCAACTGCCATGACCTGATAAAGTCTGTTCTTAAAATGCCGGTACAGCTCACCCGGCTTAGGATATTTCGAATGCTCTTCCAGTCTCTCTTCTGCCGTCAGCAAGTTTCTCCTTCTTCCTCTGTCATGAATAATGCCTTAACAAAAGCATCCGGGTCGAATTTCTGAAGATCGTCAATCGCTTCTCCGACACCGATGTATTTTACGGGAATCCCCATTTCAGACTGGATTGCGACTGCTATCCCGCCCTTTGCCGTTCCATCCAGCTTAGTAAGAATGATGCCCGTAATGTCGGGAACCGTTTCCTTAAACTGTCTGGCCTGTTCCAGCGCGTTCTGTCCGGTTGTTCCGTCGAGAACGACAAGCGTTTCACGAAAAGCCTCCGGGTATTCACGTTCGATTACACTGCTGATCTTGTGAAGCTCCTGCATCAGATTCTTCTTGTTATGAAGACGTCCGGCTGTATCGCAGATAAGGACGTCAGCATGATGGGCCTTGGCGGATGCGATCGCATCATAAACAATTGCAGCGGGATCCGCTCCTTCCTGCCCTCCGATCATGGGAACATCGGCGCGTCTCGCCCATTCGGCGAGCTGTTCGCCGGCGGCAGCACGATATGTATCCGCAGCGGCAAGTACGACTGACTT
>Ga0163159_1000316_pt1 | contig 71416 bp, 64 predicted proteins | sample BioMet9_FD_108702 | JGI IMG/M metagenome (GOLD analysis project Ga0163159, IMG submission 108702) | Microbial communities from bioreactor (seeded with sewage sludge) at Lawrence Berkeley National Lab, California, USA - Biofuel... | ecosystem: Engineered > Bioreactor > Anaerobic > Unclassified ... | reverse complement strand
CTGTAATCCGGTTCTTTCGAATCGAGGCTGAACGGATTCTTGCCTTCTGCTTTGAGAGCCGGGTTAAAGCGATAGAGATCCCAGTAACCGCATGCAACTGCCATCTTTTCTTCTTCCTGGCTCTTGCCCATGCCTTTGCGGATACCATGGTTGATGCAAGGTGCATAGCAGATGACCAAGGACGGGCCATGATATGCTTCGGCTTCCGTCATAGCTTTCATGAGCTGGTTCTTATCAGCACCCATAGCGACCTGAGCAACATAGACATAGCCATAGGAAATAGCCATCATGCCCAAATCCTTTTTCTTCGTCCGTTTGCCCGAAGCAGCGAACTGTGCGATAGCTGCGGACGGAGTAGCTTTAGAGGACTGACCGCCTGTATTGGAGTAAACTTCTGTATCGACTACGAGAACGTTTACGTCCTGGTCGGATGCGAGGACGTGGTCAACGCCGCCGTAACCGATATCGTAAGACCAGCCATCACCACCGATGATCCAGTGAGACCGTTTAACGAGGTATTGTTTCTTATCGAGGAATTCTTCCAATGCCGGTTTGCCAGCAGCTTCAGCTTCGAGCAATGCCGTCAATTTATCAGCGCGTTCGCGAGAGCCTTCGCCTTCCATGAGGTTGGCAGCCCAGTCGCTCAGTGCAGCCTGGAGTTCTTCAGAAGCTACTGCTTTAGCAGCATCTACTTTATCAGCCATATCTTTACGTACTTTGTCAACGCCCATGAACATGCCGAGACCAAATTCAGCAGCATCTTCGAACAGGGAGTTAGCCCAGGAAGGACCATGACCAGCAGCGTTCGTCGTATACGGCGAAGTCGGAGCCGATGCACCCCAGATAGAGGAGCAGCCCGTAGCATTAGCAATCATCATACGATCACCAAACAGCTGGGTCAGCAATTTAGCATACGGTGTTTCGCCGCAGCCTGCGCAAGCGCCGGAGAATTCGAGGAGCGGTTTTTCGAACTGGCTGCCGATAACCGTCTTTTTGTTCTGCGGGTTTGCTTTAGGAGCAACATTCAAACCAAATTCCCAATATGCCATCTTAGCGCGTTCTTCGTCCGTATTCGGAACCATGGTGAGCGCTTTAGCCGGGCATACGTTAGCGCAGCTACCGCATTCGAGGCAGTCGAGCTGGGATACGATGATAGCAAAGTCAAAGCCTTTGCCGGATTTTGCTTTCGGAGCGATCTTATAGCCTGCCGGAGCAGCTGCTGTTTCTTCTGCCGTAGTCAATACCGGACGGATTGCAGCATGCGGACATACGAAGGAGCACTGGTTACAACCGATACATTTTTCGCTGTCCCAAGACGGTACATGGAGAGCCGGGCCAGCTTTTTCAAACTGGGACGTGCCGCAAGGCATAGTGCCATCTTCACGGCCGATAAATGCGCTGACCGGGAGATCTTCGCCGACCTGGTTGAGCATCGGTGTAGCAACTTCCGTGAAGTATGCCGGAGCTGTTTTTGCTTCGACTGCTTCATCTACTGCATCAGCCCAGGAAGCAGGATAGCTTACTTCATGGAATTCTTTGATGCCGGCATCAACAGCGCCGTTATTCATGTCAACGACCTTCTGGCCTTTCAAGCCATAGCTCTTGACGATGGAATCTTTCAAATGTTTCACAGCATCTTCAACTGGAATAACCTTGGTCAGGGCAAAGAAAGCAGCCTGCATGACCATGTTGATACGCGTGCCGAGGCCCAACTTCTGACCAATAGCATCGCCATTCAACGTATAGAATTTAACATGATGTTTTGCAATAGCCCGTTTGATGGAAGCCGGCAATTCTTTATCCAATTCTTCATCATTCCAGGTGCAGTTCAGCATAAATGTGCCGCCGTCTTTGATGCCGCGGAGCAAGTCAAAGCGTTTTACATAGGACTGGCGATGGCAGGCGATGTAATCAGCTGCATCGATCAGATACGGCATTTCAATCGGTTTTGTGCCAAAACGCAGATGGGAAATCGTTACGCCGCCGGATTTCTTGGAATCATAAGCGAAGTAAGCCTGAGCATACATATCGGTGTTATCGCCGATGATCTTGATAGCCGATTTATTAGCACCGACTGTACCGTCAGAACCAAAGCCCCAGAATTTGCAAGCCGTAAGACCGGTCGTATCCAAAGGCATTTTAGCTGCGCGAGGCAGGGACAGATTCGTTACATCATCAACGATACCGAGAGTGTAATCATTCTTCGGAGCGTCTTTCTTCAGTTCTTCAAAGAGAGGCAGGATATCTTCAGGCAGTACGTCTTTCGAGCCCAAACCAGCACGGCCGCCTACGACTTCGATATTCAGACCTTGTTCTTTTACGAGGCCGACAATATCAAGGTACAGCGGTTCGCCAAGGGAGCCCGGTTCTTTCGTACGGTCAATGACGCTGATTTTCTTGACCGTCGAAGGAAGTGCTTCGAGGAAATATTTAGCCGAGAACGGACGATACAGATGGACGTTGATAGCGCCGACCTTTTCACCCTTGCTGACTAAGTATTCTACACAGCTCTTCGTGACATCCGAAATGGAACCCATGGAGATGACGACGTATTCAGCATCTTTAGCACCGACATAGTTGAACGGACGATATGTACGGCCAGTGATAGCAGAAACTTTATCCATATAATCGGAAACGATATCCGGCATAGCATCATAGAACTTGTTGGAAGCTTCTGTGTGCTGGAAGTATACATCTGGGTTTTCGGCTGTGCCGCGAGTTTCAGGAGCATCAGGGTTCAAAGATTTCTGACGGAATGCTTTAACAGCTTCCCAGTCAACTAAATTCCGATAGTCTTCGAAATCAAACACTTCAACTTTTTGGATTTCATGAGATGTACGGAACCCGTCAAAGAAGTTGATGAACGGCAAGGAGCCTTTGATAGCTGCCAAATGAGCGACGCCGCCCAAATCCATGACTTCCTGTACACTGGATTCAGCCAGCATGCATGCGCCAGCTGCACGAGCGGACATGACATCCTGATGGTCACCAAAGATGCACAATGCATGTGTAGCTAAAGAACGAGCAGCTACGTGGATGACACCGGGAAGCAATTCACCAGCAACTTTGTAAATATTCGGGATCATCAGAAGGAAGCCCTGAGATGCTGTATAGGTACTGGTCAAAGCACCTGCCTGCAAAGAGCCGTGGAATGCACCTGCTGCACCGGCTTCGGACTGCATTTCAACAACATTGACCGTATGTCCAAAGAGGTTCTTCATACCTGCAGCTGCCCAATCATCAACATGTTCTGCCATCGGCGAAGACGGTGTGATTGGATAGATAGCAGCAACTTCAGTAAAGGCATAGGATACCCAAGCAGCAGCTTCATTACCATCCATGGTTTTCATTTTGCTCATAGATAAAACACGCTCCTTATTCTAAATGTAATAACATAATGAAGGATTTCCTTCAAACAGATAAAGTTGCAAGTTAATCATGAATAAACGCCAGTCAAAAATAATATCCCTTGTCAGATTATATATCATGATTGCTCATGACTTTTTGGCAATATACATTCTTTTGAGCATTGGATATAGGTTCCAACACAATTATAAGAATATAAAAGAGCCATTAAACATTCAAAAAAGGTATTGATATTATTCCAAAACTGTAATACTATTATAGTAGTATTACAGTTTTGCACTAATCAAATTATTTTCTTGTATGTTTTTCGACGGCAATTACTATTTAACATAACTTTGTAACTTTTTCCTATAGACAAATTATATTCCTTCAGCATTTTAAATTCAATAGGCTATGTATGCTAGTTTTAGCATTATAATTTGAATAATTGTAAACGTATACTAATTAAGTGTTATTATTTAAATAGAGAGGTGATATCATGGATTTTCATCATCTGAAATATTTTGTTGAGGTAGCCGACAAAAAATCTTTCAGCAAAGCCGCACGTACATTACATATTTCGCAATCCGCTATCAGTAGGACCATCAAAGCGTTGGAGGATGAGCTGGGCGTGGTATTATTTATGCGTAATGCCAAAGCCGTCGAATTGACAGATGCAGGAACGATCTTCCTTACCCATGCCAAGCGCGTCGTGTTCATGTTTGAACATTTAAAAACAGACTTTGAAAATGAATTTAAACTGGAACAAGGCACGGTGCTCGTCGGCCTGCCACCCATCACGGATGCTCCGATTTTTGCCAATTTATTAGGCGCATTCAAACAGGAATATCCACAAATTGAATTGGATTTATATGAACATGGTTCCAAGAAGGTCGAAATCAGCGTCCATGAAGGCCTTATTGATTTGGGAATTATCTGCACGAAACCAAAAGACAAAGATTTTGAATCCTTCTTCTTGACACAAGACCCAATGAATGTTATCATTCATCGCGATAACTTGTTGAGCAAAGAAAAAACGATTCCGTTGAAAAAATTAGCCAATGAATCCCTTGTTTTGTATCGCGATGATTTCAACTTACACGACGAAATCATCCAAGACTGCAAAAAAATTGGATTCCAACCAAAAATCGTATTTGAAACAAGCCAGCGCGATCTCATGATCCAGACAGTCGTCGCCAATCTTGGCGTCGCCCTGCTTCCCAGTCGGCTATGCCCCAACAAGGAAACCAATCCTCGTCTGGCAGAAGCCATCGTCGTGCGTCCACTGGTCGAACCGGAAATCATCCACACGTTGTACCTGATTTGGAAACGCGGCCACTATCTGTCACATGCCGCTCAGTTATGGCTCGATTTCGTCCGCAACCGGACGCGTATCATTAATAACTTATAATACTAAGAAAGGTAGGGCTTCCAATTGCAATGGAACGAATACAAACAGCATATCATGCTTTCTGTATCCCAGAAGGTAACGACGTTGCGTCAACAATATGCTGTTGCATCCGAACAGGCCGCGGAGCTAAAAGAAATGGCCCGTCAGCGTTGGCATGCGTTGTTGGGAATCGAAAAAATGTATGTCACTGTCCTCCTTTCCATGGCAGTTCTCGTCGTCATCCAGTTTTTTTGGATCATCGCACTGCAATATCAAGTCAGTACTCTCTCAGATTTGACGGATAGGCAAGAAACGCGGATAGCCCGCCTGGAAAAAGCATCAGATAAACATAATAATTTATTATATGAAGCAACATCGACCGTATGGGACATCAAAGAAAAATGGTCTGATTTAAATTTCAGGGTATTGCAAAATACCTGGAAGTTAGACGATACGAAATAAAAGTAATGCCGTGAATGGCTGTGCCATTCACGGCATTACTTTGTTTAAAGCCTGGAATTCCAGAAACGGCGCGATATCGTCATCTTGTGAAAAATTCTGTGAAAAATTTTCGGCTATTAGCGCTCATACAACTCCTAGCGGACCGACTGCAGCTTCTCCAGCATGACTTCCGGAGCAGGCAGTCTGGGTACGAGCCACCACGGGTCGTGTTCCTGCAGTTTTTCCAGGGGATAGTGTCCTGTTGCCACGGCGATCGTATAGGCACCGATGGCTTTGCCACATTGTATGTCATAGGGCGTATCGCCGATGACATACAGATTTTCCAACTGGTCCCCCCATTCCTTTTGGACCAACTCCAAGGCATGGCGGGCCATGTCATCGCGATAGTAATAGTCACAGGCGAAACCAGAGTGCTTAAAATCGAAATATTGCTCCAGTCCATAGTGCTTCAATTTCATGAATGCGCCGCTGTCACTATTACCGGTCAGCAGCAGTTGCACGTAATCGCTGCGTTTCTGGAAAAAAGGCAATATAGTGCGGATGGGTTCAAATACTTCGCCTTCCGTTTTTTCCAGGCACTGAAGCAGCAGCTTTTCATAATGATGGCAGAATTTCCTGACCTCTTCATGATCCGGCATCCGCCCCGTCGCCCTATATAGCAGTTGTTGGCAAATATAATTGTCCGTACGGCCGCCGGCATTGAATCCGGACAAATTCACCCGTTCGCCCTGAAGCTCATCAAAAACCTGTTCAAAGGCATACAAGCCCGCCTTACCTGTCTGTAGCAGCGTGCCATCGATGTCCCAAAACAATACATTCATAGTTCCCTCTCCTACAATTAGACGTAATATACAAGACACCCACTTAAAAAAGTGGGTGCTCATCATTTACTATATTAATCAATCAAAATTATTTAGAGACGATTTCTTTCGTATCTCTGGCAATCATGATTTCTTCGTTGGTCGGGATGACGTAAATCTTCACCGTAGAATCATCCGTGCTGATCAAAGCATCTTTGCCGCGGACATCATTCCGTTTGGAGCATAATTTAGCACCGAGGTATTCCAAACCTTCGCAGATAGCAGCGCGGTCTTCAATACCATTTTCGCCGACACCAGCCGTAAAGGTAATGACATCGACACCGCCCATAGCAGCAGCAAAAGCGCCGATGAATTTACGGACCTGATAATGGAACATGTCGAGAGCCAACTGAGCCCGTTCATTGCCTTCTTTGGCAGCTGTACCGAGATCACGGAAATCGCTGGATACGCCGGAAATGCCCAAGACGCCGGACTGTTTGTTCATCAGCTTATCCATTTCAGCAGTGGAAAGGCCCTTGCGGTCCATGATGCTCAACACGATAGCCGGATCGATATCGCCGCAGCGCGTTCCCATCAATACACCAGCCAACGGCGTGAAGCCCATGGTCGTGTCGACGCATTTACCATATTTGATAGCTGCCAAAGAGGAACCATTGCCCAAATGACAGTTGATGATGCGCAATTCTTCCACAGGTTTGCCCATTACTTTAGCAACCTGGCCAGCTACATAGCGATGGCTTGTGCCGTGGAAGCCATAACGGCGGATTCCTTCTTCTTTATATAATTCATAGGGAAGGCCATACATATATGCCTGAGGCGGCATGGTCTGATGAAAAGCCGTATCGAATACTGCGACCTGCGGAACATCCGGCAGAATAGCCTTGCAGGCATTGATGCCGATGATATTAGGCGGATTGTGCAGCGGAGCCATAGCCGAGCATTTTTCCAATGCTTTCATGACTTCATCGTTGATCAAGGTCGAGCTGGCAAATTCTTCGCCGCCATGGACTACCCGATGGCCAATAGCATCGATTTCATCCATCTTCTGGATTACGCCGCATTCCTTATCGGTCAAAGCATTGAGAAGCAGCTGTACTGCTACCTGATGATCGGGGATAGGCTGTGTCACTTCTTTTTTCTGACCATTCCATTTGTGCGTAAATACGGCATCATCCATACCGATACGTTCCACCAAGCCCTTAGCCATGACTTCTTCATTGTCCATGTTTACCAACTGGTATTTCAAAGACGAGCTGCCGCAGTTTAAAACCAATACGATCATGTAATTTACCCTCTTTCATTACCAAATATTATTTAATTTTGCCATAAATATAATCTGTCACTTCTTTGCCCGTATCGTCACCATTACGATACATGTACATGACATACCATATTTGGCCATTATCTTCAAAGAAGAGACTCTTCACGACTAAACTGGCTTTGCCGTCCTTGAGCATGGCATCGTACGTGCTTTCAGCAGCTATGGCCGGTTTTTCATTTACCGTCGTGTCCGTGATCTTCGTTTGCAGATTCGTGATATCTGTTGTTTTCTGCAATTCTGATATAGAGGCTTCGGCAAGACTTCGGGGAGTAAGCCGTTCTTTTCCTGCCTGAACAGCTGGTTCAGCAGCAGCCAACAAATTAATATGGACGTCACTACCGGCATACATTACGTCATAATTGACCTTCTGTCCGGCTTTTCCCAATTGAAATGGTGTCATCATAAAAATTTCCGATTGTCCCGCTACGAGCTGCGTATGGCCAAAACTATATTCTTCCAACATAGTCGTACTGCCACACCCAGTCAATAGCAAAACAATTGAAATCATTAGAGACGCTGCTAATATCCTTACTCTTTTCATATCCTCACCTATCATGCTTTCTAACAGATAATTTATTATACAATAAGAACCGCACCTAGTCAAAGAATTCTTTGGCAGCAAAATAGGAACAAGGCCACGGAGACGTGCGGCCCACGCCTATGTGCGGTTTCATCATATATGTTATAATTAAACAAAATATGCACAAATGATTACCTGTTGAATGGAGAATCTATGACTATCATCGCTGTTATTGCAGAATATAACCCGTTCCACAACGGACATGCACGACAAATACAAATACTCAGGGAACAGTTTGGCAGCAACGCCACCATCGTGGCTGTCATGAGCGGCTCCTTCGTCCAGCGCGGCGAGCCAGCCCTGTTCGACAAATGGAGCCGCGCCGCCTGGGCCGTCAGGGCCGGTGCAGACTGCGTATTCGAGCTGCCCTGCGCTTTCGCCTTATGCAGTGCCGAAGATTTCGCCGCAGCCGGTGTCCGCCTCGCGGCCCGGCTGGGCTGCACCCATCTGTCCTGTGGCATCGAAGCTGGGACGGCAGCTGACATAGAATCCCTTGCCACGGCCTCTATGCAAGCCGATGTCCGCCAAGCCTTACATGCGACACGCCGCGATGGTACCACTTATGGAACTGCCTTGACCGAAGCCATACGCCGCCAATGTCCACAGCAAGCAGACCTGCTGCATTATCCCAATACACTGCTAGCCATAGAATACGCCAAAGCGCTGTCCCGCTATGCGCCAGAAATCGAATTAGTACCAGTCATCAGGACAGGCAGCCACGATCAAGACGGCCTCACGGGATCGTACAGCAGCGCCTACGCACTGCGCCAGGCCATCCTGGCCGGAGCAGAGGAAGTCGGCCATATCGCCGCTTCGCTGCCGTCGGGACAATACTCCGCCCTGTGCCAACTTTTACATCGAGGTGCCTATGTCGATTACCAGCGCTATCATGATATGATCGTATATGAAGGCCGCCGGCTCAGTCCCGATTCACTGTCATCGCTGGCCGCTTTCAGCGAAGGCTTGGAAAATCGCTGGCATGACCTGATAGGCCCTGCGGCCACTTGGGACGAAGGGCTGGCCCGGCTCAAGACCCGGCGCTACTCCCGCAGTCGTCTCTGCCGGATGGGAGCTTATACGGTATTGCATATCCAACAGGATATGCTCGATCGGTGGCGGCAGACCGGACCGGCGTACGCCAGACTGCTGGCACTCAACAGTCAAAGTGGGTCATGGCTGAGACAAGCCCAACAGGAACAGTTTCCTATCATCACCAAAATCAGCCAAAGCATCGCCGCTCTTCCCCCGCCAGCACAAGCCATGCTCAAGCTGGATATACTGGCTACGGATATCCAATATCTCTGTTTTCATGGTGAAAGGTGCCGCCAAGGACGTCAAGATTATTATCATTCGCCGGTCATTTTCTAATAGTCGATGTTTTCTCTTTTGACTTATTGACTTTTTGACTTTTGTGTGTATAATGATAATTGAAGTTAGCAATGATGCCGCTTCAACTACCTATGTACAAGGAGGTACGTATCATGGGAAACGAAAAATACACGCAGAAAGTCATGGAAGCATTCCAAACAGCTCAACAGACAGCTGCGCTTCACTATAACCAGGAATTGACGTCCGTCCATATGCTCATCGGTCTGGCAAAAGACCCGGAAGGACTGCTGTCTACTATATTTGATGCCTGCCACACGGATGTACCGATGCTGCAGGCCCGTCTGGAACAGTTGCTGAAACGCCTGCCCTCTGTGAAAGGCCAAAGCCAGCTCAGCATGTCCACGGAAATGGTCCGCATCATCGGCAGAGCTCAGCAATTTGCTGAATCCATGCACGATGAATACATCAGCACAGAACACATGCTGCTCGGCATCGTCACCGAAAGCAATCAGGATGTGCAGGATTTGTGCCGCGAATTCGGCCTCCACAAGGATACCATTGCGACGACCATCAAGACGAACCGCAAGCAAAACGTCAACAGCGATAACCCCGAAGGCAACTATAAGGCCTTGGAAAAATACGGCCGTGACCTGACCGAAGCTGCCCGGAAGGGTAAACTCGATCCCGTAATTGGCCGCGATGATGAAATCCGCCGGACCATAGAAATACTTTCCCGCCGGACGAAGAACAACCCCGTCCTCATCGGTGAACCCGGTGTCGGCAAAACGGCCATCGTCGAAGGCCTGGCCCGCCGTATCATCGCCGGCGATGTGCCGGAATCGTTGAAAAATAAAACGCTCTATTCCCTCGATATGGGTTCGCTCATCGCCGGTGCCAAATACCGTGGCGAATTCGAAGAACGGCTAAAAAACGTACTGAACGAAATCTCGAAATCCGCCGGCCAGATTCTCCTGTTCATCGATGAAATCCACACCGTCGTCGGTGCTGGTGCCTCTGAAGGCTCCATGGATGCCGGCAATATCCTGAAACCCATGCTGGCCCGCGGCGAACTGCGCTGCATCGGTGCTACGACGCTGAACGAATACCAGAAATACATCGAAAAGGATGCCGCCCTGGAACGGCGTTTCCAACCGGTCATGGTAGGCCAGCCTTCTGTAGAAGACACGATCACCATCCTCCGCGGCTTGAAGGAACGCTATGAAGTACATCATGGAGTCCGGATTCGCGATAAAGCCTTAGTTGCAGCAGCCGTGCTATCAGACCGTTATATCGCTGACCGTTTTCTGCCGGATAAAGCCATCGATCTCGTCGATGAAGCCGCTGCCAAGCTGCGGACGGAAATCGAGTCCATGCCGGCCCCTATCGACGAAATACGCCATAAGATCATGCAGTTGGAAATCGAAGAACAGTCCCTCAACAAAGAAACGGATGACCTCTCCAAGGAACGGCTGGCTCATATCACGGAAAAGAAATCGGAATTACAGGAAGAAGAAAGCCAGTTAAAAGCAAAATGGGACGAAGAAAAGCAATCCATTTTACGGACCCAGGCCATCAAGAAGGAAATGGATTCCGTCCGCAACCAGATGGAAACGGCCGAACGCGATTATGATTTGGCCCGGGCATCTGAATTGAAATATGGGAAATTACCGGAATTACAGAAACAGATGGCCGAACAGGAAAAACTGCTGACGGAACACAAGGATTCCCAATTGCTTAAAGAAGAAGTCGGCGAAGAAGATATCGCTCAGGTCGTCAGCCGCTGGACCGGCATCCCCGTCACGAAGATGATGACAGGCGAACGGGAAAAACTGCTCCACCTGGAAGATGTACTGCATGAACGGATTGTCGGCCAGGACGAAGCCGTACGCGTCGTCAGCGATGCTATCATCCGGGCCCGGGCCGGTATCAAGGACCCGAACCGCCCCATTGGTTCGTTCATATTCCTCGGCCCCACCGGTGTCGGCAAGACTGAACTGGCAAAGGCTCTGGCTGAAACGCTGTTCGATGACGAACGGAATATCATCCGTATCGATATGAGCGAATACATGGAAAAACATACTGTATCGAGACTGATTGGGGCTCCTCCGGGATACGTCGGTTACGATGAAGGCGGCCAGTTGACCGAAGCGGTCCGCCGCCGTCCGTACAGCGTCATCCTCCTCGATGAAATCGAAAAGGCGCATCCGGATATATTCAATGTGCTCCTGCAGATACTCGATGACGGCCGGCTGACCGACGGCAAGGGCCGGGTCGTCAATTTCAAGAACACGGTCATCATCATGACCAGTAACTTAGGTTCCCATGAAATCCTGGAAAAAGATAATTTCGCTGATGCGGAAAAAGCAGTGCGGGATTTGCTCAAGAATTATTTCCGCCCGGAATTCTTGAATCGTATAGATGATATCGTCGTATTCAAGGCACTGCAGAAAGATCAGGTACGCCATATCGCTTCCATATTGCTGACTGGATTAGGCAAACGTCTCGAACGCCAGGTAAAAATTCATCTGACCTGGACGGATGACGCCCTGGAAGCATTAGCCGACCAAGGCTTTGATCCTCAGTTCGGGGCCCGGCCGCTGCGCCGCCTCATCGTCCATACAGTCGAAACTGCCCTGAGCCGCGAACTCATCAGCGGCGAAGCCCGCGAAGGCGATACCGTATCCATCAATTTCGACGGCAGACAATTCACGTTCATCCCCTATCGTCAAAAATAAATATAATCAGGTAAAAAAACCGCCAGATTTCCGGCGGTTTTTTTATAGCACCTAAAATGAAAATAACAATAACTATGTAATATTGATATGGCTTCTATCGATATAAAATTTTCATGGATGGATTTTTCTGCATATCCTTCCCGATTTTTCAGGATTTCCCCTTTTCAGCCTATTTCCGTTTGTAAATTCACATTTACAAGGCAGGGAAAAAATTATATAATAAGCTGTAATTAAATTTTAGGTGGATACTATGAACAATACTACATTAGGCAAACATTTAATCATCGATTTCTATAATTGTAAAACCGTATACAATAAGCCAGAGGACCTGCAGCCCATTGCTGAAAAGGCCTTTGATTTGGTTGGACTACCTGTCGATGGAATTGATTTTTATCATGAAGACGACGAATTAACGTGCATTGCCGTTGCTGGCAGAGCTCATCTATGCATCCATGCATATCCGGATTTTTCTTACATCGCTGTTGATATCTACAGTTTCGAAACCAATATCAAACAAGGGCAGATCATGAGTGCCTTGAAAATTGATTTCCGTTCAGACCGCATACGGGCAACGAGCATCCGCCGCGGTGATTTTGGCTCTACCAAAGATATGAAGCCTAAAAGTAAATCTTCTGTGACGACGATTCGCCGCATGAAGAATACCGGTGCCAAAATCAAGAGGACCAGTGTCAAGATGTTCAAGATATTACGTCATCCCAAGCGGGCCCGCCGTTCCAAATAACGCATTCGACGAAAGGTTTTGTTTACATGTTTATGGTATCTTTAATGCAATCTGCCGATATGGGGCCCGAAGAAAAACAATCGTTGGACACCATGACGGCAAATTTGCTTCAACTCATACAATTGAAAAGTCAGCGCTTATACATGCACAGCCTCCAAGTTGCCAATTACAGCATGAGTACGGCAGCCAAATTGGGGTTGCCAAAAAGCGAAATCGAACAAATCCACTATGCCGCTTTGCTGCATGATGTGGGTCTATTAGCTGTATCCAACGTACTGCTTTCAAAAATGCCGTACTTGAGTACGCGGGAATTGGCAACATATAAACGACACGCCGTCATCGGCAGCAATATACTGGAAAACATCCCGTGCTGCCAGGATATCATCCCCTACATCCGCTATCACCACGAACGCTGGGATGGTTCGGGATATCCCAAACACCTGCGCGGTGCCAATATTCCCTTTGGAGCACGTATCATATCCGTTGCTGACTACTATGACACCATCATAAATCCGTCGACGAATCTCTGGGCCAAGACCAAGCATCAAGCGACACGGGAATTGTTCAGTGCTTCCGGTATCCTTTTCGATCCGGAAATCGTCAAAGCCTTCATCGAAACACTAGGAGATTAACGAGCACCGCTGGCCATGACCAGTCCAGTTACTTCACTCGCCTTATGCCGCTTCAGGACGCGGGCACATTCTTGCATAGTCGCACCTGTAGTATAAATATCATCCACCAATAAAATATGTTTATTCTGGATACACAAAGAGCCTTCCACTGCGAAGGCTCTTTTTATATTGCTCTGTCGTTCCTGCCGGTTCAATCCCCATTGAGGCTTCGTCGTCTTGACGCGGACGAGTGCCTCCTGCCAGCACCAATATCGTTCTGCCCAGTTGCGAAAGATGATTTCAGTCTGATTGAATCCCCGGTCCTGCAGCCGCTGTGCTGATAAGGGTACGGGAACTACCATATGGACAGACGCCAGCCGCGAACGCCAGGGAAATTTATCCAGCAGATATAAACAGGCCGCCTCATACTTCAAACGGCGGGAGAATTTGAGACTCTGCAACACTTTCTGCATGGAACCACGATAATCGGCCAGGCAATAGCACCCATCCAATGCCCCGGCCTGACGGCTGCCCGTCAGGAGCCGCGGCTGCCATATGGAAGCCAGACACTGGGGACACCACACGCCATGGTCATGTACAGGACAGCCACAACCGGGACATTTCGGCGGATATAGTAATCGCAGCAAAAACGTTTTCCATGAGCCTACCATAAGTCCTCCTGTCTGAGCCGCTGGGCCAGCAGCGTGAAGCGCCGGCTCGTGCGGACATTGCTCACAGCAGCTTGCAGCGCCTTTTCCGTACCGACGAGGATGACGCGCCGTTTGGCCCGCGTAACGGCCGTATAGAGCAAATTACGCTGCAGCATGATGTAATGGCTGTTCACCAGCACCATGATAACCGTATGATATTCACTACCCTGGCTCTTATGCACCGTAATGGCATAGGCCAATGTTATTTCATCGATATCCTTGCCTTCATAACGCACATCCTGCTCGGGGTAACGTACATAGATGACATCCTTCTGGATAGCCCAGATTTTGCCGATATCCCCATTGAATACGCCCTTCTCATAGTCGTTTTTCTTCTGGAGGACCTTATCGCCTACGCGGAACAACACAGTCCCCTTAGCGTATTCACTGACGCCTGCCGCAGCAGCATTGGCTTGGGCCTGGATGAGTCGATTCAAATTATCGACGCCGCATTCCAGTCGATACATGGGCGACAAGACCTGGACAGAAAATTCGTCGCCGGCCAATGCCACCTCTTCTTTGTATATACGGCTGATTTGGTCAGCGCCGGAGGCTTCATCAGAAATAGCCACGAAACGGAACTCATCTTCCCCATCGAGTACGGGCATGGCGCCGCGATTAATACGGTGGGCATTGGTCACAATACCACCACCATTTTTCTGACGGAAAATGGTTTCCAGCCGCACGACGGGAATCTTCCCTGAGGAAATGATGTCATGGAGTACAGCACCGGCCCCGACGGATGGCAGCTGGTCAGCATCGCCTACGAGGATGACCCGGCATGACGGCGGCAGGGCTTGCAGCAAATGGTACATCATTTCCAAATCGAGCATGGAAACTTCATCGACGATGACCAGATCCGCTTTGAGCGGATTGCTTTCATTATAGTCAAACTGCTGCATGCCGTCGTAAAATCCGTTCAGCCCCAGCATGCGGTGAATCGTCATGGCCTGTCGCTCTGTCGTCTCAGCCAGCCGTTTAGCCGCCCGGCCGGTAGGCGCACAGAGTAAAATCCTCAGGCTTTCTTCCTCGGCCAGTCCGATGATTGTCTTGACGATGGTCGTTTTGCCGGTCCCAGGGCCACCGGTAATGACCAATATTCCCGTTTCGACCGATTGTTCTACGGCCTGGCGCTGCCCGTCGGCCAAAGAAAATTGACACGACTGCTGCCAGCGATCCAAAAAAAGTTGTATATGCGTCTTTACCTTTAACGGCGGCAGCTCGACCATTTCTAAAAGCCGTTCAGCCGTACACTGCTCCGCCTTGTACGCATTAGCTGTGTATAAATAAGTCGTACCGCCGTATTCTGCCGTCATGATCTGTTCCAGGCGAATCAATTCGGTCAGGGCATCGTCCAGCAATAATCCGTCTACGTGGAGCAGCGACACGGCACGCCGGAGCAATTCTTCCCAGGGCAGGCACACGTGTCCATTTTGGGTCATATCGAACAGGACATATTCCAAACCCGCTTCCAAGCGTTCGCCTGATTGCGGCTCCATGCCAAAGGATAAGGCTATTTGATCGGCCGTCTTAAAACCGATGCCCTCTACTTCACGGATCATCCGATACGGCTCCTGGTGGAGTACGTACGACGCGTCGTCGCCGTAAACCTGGAGCAGCCGTGCCGCATACCGGCCAGAGGCTCCATGCGTTTCCAGCTCCAGCGCCAAATCGTGAAGCTGCTTTTCCTGATAAAAGGATTCACTGATCAAGGCTAACTTCTTTTCCCCGATGCCTTCGATTGTCAGCAGCTGATTGGGATCATGACTCAAAATATCCATCGTGTCTGTGCCGAAGGCCTCGACAATGCGGTGGGCCAGAGCCGGACCGATGCCGCGGACATAGCCCGAAGACAAGAAGCGCTCTATCCCTTCTATGGTATCCGGATCGATGCGCTGCCAGGCAATGGCACCAAACTGGCGGCCATATTTACGGTGCTGGATCCAGCGGCCCTGGACACCGATGCGATCGCCGGTCAAAGGTACCGGACCATGGCCAGTCACAGTTATGGTCTCATTTTCTTCTTCCCTGTTTAAACGAAAAATGACATAGTCCGAATCATCAGCCTGAAAGATGATCGTTTCCACAGTCCCTTTCGTCTCTATTACTTCATCCATACTATCACCGCTCCATACGAATCTGTTCGTATCGTTTGCTTTCGTCCATCATATTCTGGAATATACGCTGTACATAGGGCACCAGTTCCTTATCCTGGACCAGCTCTGCCACCTTGTCCAGCACCATCAATTCACGGCGGTGATCATATACAGGCATATTATGCAACTGTTTGTATTGGGCTACCTGCGCTACAACATTCATACGCCGTTCCATGTAGCGGACTAATTCCCGATCCAGTTCATCGATTTCTTGCCGACAATGCTCTAAATCCATCTATACCCCGCCTTTCACCTATGCCAAAAAAAGTTTCTCACAATAATTGACCTACTTGCTGACCGTAGGCCGCATCGTAGATACTGGATCCGACATACCAAATTAAAGCCGCGGCCAGGATGACCGTTTCGATGATCCGCAGCCAGCGGGAACGCATGATCACTTTATAAAGAGAAAGTTCACTCGTAGAGGTGACTTTATATTTAATATCCAACCCTTTATTCAAGTAGCGGAATCCCTTGATTTGGCGTCCTACGGTGAAATCGCCATCACAGTTGATGCTGACTACGGCCCTTTTATCCTGGCGGATCGTCTCGGTCATCTGCACGAGCCACTGTTGGAAGTGTTCCAAGAAATCCCGGTCGTCCAAGCCCATATTATCGGAAAAAAACGTGATGTTCTTTTCATGGACGCCATTTTTGATTTTCACATCGATAAATGGATAGACTGCCTGCATCTTGCGTATGACCACATCCAACGCCTGCTGTTGCTCCTGAGTCATCTCGTACAAGCGGGACCGGTCATTGGACGAGATGGCAATATAGCCGGATAAGGTCAGGCGATATTGCCCGTAATATTGGCGCAGCATGGTAATTACATTCATTTCAATAATCCTCCTGATGATTCAATTCATGACGGCAATGGGGACAGCGCAACGCATCCGAACGGATCGGCTGCCGGCAATAGGGACATTCCATGATATGGACTTCCGGCAACTGTGTCCCGCATTGAGGACAAAACATGGTTTCCAATGGCACTTTACTGCCGCATTGGGGACAGAATTTCCACTGCGGTACGGTACTGCCTGCAGCTAGTTGGCCATACGATGCGCCCTGCTGCAGATTGGGTACATGGCCCTGTTCCACCCGGTCCATGCGATGCTCAATGGAATCCATGCGCATATTCATGTGATCCTCTGAAGCAGCCATGCGTTCCCGCATGCGATCCGATTCCATCGAATTGCGGCGGATTCCCGCTTCCAGCTTCAGGTCTTTCATGACCGCTAAAACAATACCTACCAAAATCGGCGTAAAGAAAAAAGACAGAATCCCCCAGCCGATAGGATTGCGCCCACGGCTATGCGCATAGTATCCTATCAAACCACAAAAAACGATATACGCCACTTCACCCATACCTACTCACCTCGTTATTCTTTGCATATTATTACCATTATAAAGCACAGCGTCTTATTTTTCAATTTTAACAAAAAATTATTGCACCAAACCGCTCGGTCTGGTGCAATAACTGTTAAAATCCTATTTATTTTTGTTTCGCCAATTCCTGGAAACGGATGGCGCCGTTGACCATTATGGACAAGGCAACGGGGAAGGAATCTTCATCGATGCGGAATTGCGAATTATGGGTCGGTTTATCGGAACCTTTGTCCGCATTTCCTGACCCATAATAATAAAAGCATCCCGGTACTTTTTCCAAATAGCAGCCGAAATCTTCGCCGCCCATACCCGGTTCAGCCGTAATGGCAGTCCCCGGCCCGTACAGCTCATCAGCCAGTTCCATCAAAGCCTGCGTATATTCCGGCGTATTGTACATACAGCCATAGCCGCGCTTATACTTGACTTCTGCCGTCACTTCGAAGGCTTCCGCAATATGCGCTGTAATACGACGGATTGCCCCTTCGATGTAATCGCGATTTTCCTGCGTGTATGTGCGGGTCGTCCCCGTCATGACAACCGTATCGGGGATGACGTTATTCGCCGAACCGCTGTGGATGGTGGTGATGCTCACGACGGCTTGTTCATTCGCTGGAATGTGCCGCGACACGATATTTTGTACAGCCGTTACGATTTGAGCGGCTGCCGGAATCGGGTCGAGGCAATTCTGCGGAGCCGATGCATGTCCGCCCCGGCCATTGACGATAATCTCAAACGTGTCAGAATTAGCCGTAATATATCCCTGACAGGTACCGATATGTCCGGTAGGATACCAAGGACCGGCGTGCTGTCCTAAAACGGCAGATACGCCATTTAAAGCCCCTTTTTCGACGAGCTCCTTCGCGCCACCGGGGAATAATTCTTCGGCAGCCTGGAAAATAAACACGAATCCGCCTTCCAGCTCCTGCCGATGTTCATACAGTACGTACAGTGCCCCCAGCAGCATGGCCGCATGGGAATCGTGGCCGCAGGCATGCATGATGCCTTCATTTTGCGAACTAAAAGATTCCCCGCTTTCTTCGCTCATGCGCAGGGCATCGATATCGCCGCGCAAAGCGATGACCGGACCGGGCCGGGCACAGGAAAACTTGGCGACGACGCCCGTAGCAGACAGCCGCTCATACGTAACATCAGGTAACTTTTTAATTTGTTCAATCAGATACTCCGTCGTCTGGAATTCTTCATAGGAAGGTTCCGGATGCTGATGGAGATGACGCCGCCAAGTAATGACTTGCGGCAAAATTGCTTCTACACTTTCACGAAAAAAATTCATTGATATCACCTTGTGCGTTAATTTTTATGACAATTTCCGCTTATATTGTTCCACTTCAGCATCAGAACAATATACCCAATGGCCAGAACCTATTTCATGCATCTTGGCGATGACGCCTTCTGGATAGGTGTGCGTAGCCGTATCGTAATCGATGCGCTTGCGCTGCCGTTCCTTCTGCAAATCCGTCAGCGGTGAAGCAGACAGCAGGGAAATAGTATAGGGATGGAGCGGAGAATTATAAAGTTCATCCGAATCCGCTAGTTCCAGTATCTTCCCATCCTTCATGACGGCAATACGATCGCTCACATATTTCACCATAGCCAGGTCATGGGCGATAAACAGATAGGTCATCTCCCGTTCCTGCCGCAGGTGGAGCAGCAAATTCACTATTTGGGCCTGGATCGAAACGTCCAGGGCCGACAAACATTCATCGGCAATGATAAAATCCGGTTTGACACATAAAGCCCGGGCAATACCGATACGCTGACATTGGCCGCCAGAGAATTCTGTCGGATAGCGATTGGCGTAGGAACGGTTGATACCTACGATATCCAGCATTTCATTGACCTTCTGGTTCACTTCTGCATCGCTGCTGCATAATTTATGGACGCGCATGGCATCGCCAATAATCTTTTTGACGGGAATACGCGGATTCAAGGACGCAAAGGGATCCTGAAAAATCATTTGCATGGACTTGCGGAAACGCAGGACATCATCCTTCCGTTTGATCTGGGTAATATCTTGCCCTTTGTACAATACCTGCCCCGATGTAATCGACTCCAACTTGATGATTGTCCGACCTGTCGTGGATTTTCCGCTGCCTGATTCCCCTACGAGGCCGAGCGTTTCTCCTTTATAAATATCAAAGGTTATATCATCAATGGCCCTGACTTCATTCTTCTTATGGGGATTAAATACCTTATTCAGATTGCGGACCTGCAATATGACTTCTTTTTTTTGCGGAGCTGTTTCAGATGCCGGCACTGCGGGTCCCTCCCTTCAAAGTGAACGTTTCAAAAATATGCTGACGGCGTATGATTTCCGCCGGCGGCGTCACCTTCGGCGCCTGTGGATGCAGGAGCCACGTCGCCGCATAATGGGTATCGCTGACCTTGAAAAACGGTGGTTCCTGTTCAAAATCGATAGCCAAGGCATAGGCATTACGAGGTGCAAAGGCATCGCCTTTAGGCATGTGGAGCAGGTTCGGCGGCGCACCAGGAATACTATACAGTGACGAATCCTTCGTATCCAATGATGGCATGGAGCAAATCAGCCCCCACGTGTACGGATGCTGGGGATTGTAAAAAATTTCTTCTGCCGTCCCCACTTCAATGATACGTCCGGCATACATGACGGCTACGCGCTCCGCCACATGAGCCACGACGCCCAGGTCATGGGTGATGTAGATGACAGACATATTGAGCTTTTTCTTGAGATCATCGATCAAATCGAGGATTTGGGCCTGGATAGTCACATCCAGGGCCGTCGTCGGTTCATCGGCGATGAGGATATCGGGCTTGCAGGCCAGCGACAGCGCAATCATGACGCGCTGCCGCATGCCGCCTGAAAGCTGATGCGGGTAATCCTTGCGGCTTTCTTCGGGATTACGGATCCCGACGAGGCCGATGAGTTCTACCGCTTCTTTCATGGCCTCCTGCGCGGAGACCTTTTGATGTTTAATGATAGATTCGGCAATCTGCTTGCCAATGGTCATGGTCGGATTCAATGAGGTCATGGGGTCCTGGAAAATCATGGCAATCTTCCGCCCCCGCACCTGTTCCATTTCGGTCTCCGACAAATCCAGCAAGTTCCTGCCTTCGTAGAGAATTTCTCCATTTTCATACAGCGTGTTCTGCTTGGGCAGGACACGATTGATGGCTTTCATGGTAACGGACTTGCCGGAGCCGGATTCACCAACGATAGCCAGTGTTTCACCCTTTTTCAATTCAAAATCTACGCCGCGGACAGCACAAACCTTGCCGTCCAAGGTCTGAAAAGAAATGGTCAAATCTTTTACACTTAGGATGGTGTCCTTCATTCTATTGCTCCTTTCCGTCCGTACATCATAAGACAGACATGGTTAATAAATTGCTATATTAATTATTTGCCGTCAAATCCCCATTGATAGATATCATCGAGGGAACCGTGCCAGAAATCACGGATGCCGCCATGGAGGGATTTACTCTGGGCAATGATATAATCCGGCGCATACAACGTCGTAACGAATTGTTGATCTCTCATGTACTTCTGGATTTCGCTGTAAGCTGCTTTTCTAGCATCTGTCGAGGTCAGGCTGGCAGCATTCATCATCATGCTGTTCAGCTTCGCATCATTCGTGTGGCTGTAATTGTTGGCGCCACCAGTGACGAAATAGGAACCATAGTCAGGATCGACGGTCAGGCCATAGCCGATGAGGAGCATCTGATAATCGCCCTTTTTCGCTTTGCCGAGCATGGTCGGGAAGTCCAGTTTTTCCTGTTTGACATTCAATCCGATAGCTTTCAAATCTTGCTGGATCAAATCAGCCGACTGTTCACGCAATACGTTGCCGATTGGTACTTCCAGCGTCAATTCCGTAGATGTATCAAATCCGGATTCAGCCAATTCTTTCTTAGCCAATTCAGGATCATACGGCAACGGTTCTACGCTCTGGTCATAAACCGGGCTGGCTGTCGTGTAAATGGTCGGCACGATGCGAGCTGCCCCTTTGTACAACTGATCGACGATCTGTTTACGGTTAATGGCCATCGTAACGGCACGACGGAATTTCGCGTTGAATGCCGGATTCATATTGTTGACGTCCAAATACTGGCCCTGTAATGCCGGAACCGTACGGACATCGAGTTTGCTGTCTTTCTGCAGGATTTCGATATCTTTAACAGGTACGACACCGATGCCGTTGCCGGAAACCATCTGGATACCGCCAGATTTAAGTTCCGTAACCAGGTTCGTGCCGTTCATGATACGCATAAATACTTTTTTCAGTTTCGGTGTGCCTTTATAATAATCTTTATTCGCTTCTAATTCCAGATTATCATTCGTCTTATAAGCTACAAATTTGAACGGGCCGCTGGTGACGGTCGGTTTCGTTGCCGCTTCAGAATTAGAAATGGCAGTCACATCGATTTTTTCAAATACGTGTTTAGGAACGATGAAGACTTCAAAGCATAAGAGACTCTTCAAGTAGTTCGGATCGACAGGCGTCTTTGTCTTGAACGTAACTGTCTGCGCATCTACGGCCTTCAGGTCAGGAAGCTGCGTCAGCCCTTCAGCTAACTTACCTTTATCATCCGTACCGGAAAGCATGTTGATGTAATTCCCCTTGGAAGATTCGGCCTTGGGATTAGCGATTAAATTGAACGTATAGACGACGTCGTCTGCTGATACAGGCTTGCCATCCGTCCATTTTGCCTTAGGATTCATCTTAATCGTAAAATTCTGATTGTCTTGTGTTTCGACACTTTCAGCCAGCCCCGGTGTAAATTTATACGGTTCCGGCATACCGAGAAGGCTGTCATACATAAAACGTACAGCAAATTGTGCTGCAATGCCCGGATTGAACAACGGATTGACCGAATCAGGTGCATTCGTCATGCCGATCTGCAACGTATCCTTGGCACCTTTGGTTTCGCCCCCCTTATTGCCGCCGCAGCCGCTCAGCATAGCGACGCCCAACACTAGTGAAAGGCCCAGGATGATACTTTTCTTTTTTCCTAACCAATGCAATAACCCCATTTTCACTACTCCCTTCTGATGACTTACCCTTCAAAGCAATTACTTAGAGTCACCTTCGATAGCTTCGTTGAGACCATCGCCAAGAAAATTGATGGTCAAGACAGCTACGAGGATGGCAATGCCCGGCGGAATCCAGCGCCACGGTTCTGCTGAAAGAACTGTAATAGATTGCGCACTGGTGAGCATATTCCCCCAGCTGGCAGCCGGGGGCTGGACGCCCATGCCGAGAAAACTCAGGCCTGCTTCAGTCAGGATTGCCGAAGCGATCCCAAAGGTAGCATTGACCAGAATTGGTGATAAAACATTCGGTAATATATGTTGAAACACGATGGTACAGGGTGAATACCCGGTCACGACCGATGCCGCAATATAATCGAGAGATTTGATGCGCAGCACTTCGCCGCGTACGAGACGGCAAATAGGCGGCCAGCCCATGAGGCCCATGACCAGCATGACAGTCATCATATTTGGTCCTATCAGGCTGACGATGACCAGGATAATCATAAATTGAGGATAGGCCATGAACACTTCCGTCACCCGCATGATAGCTCCGTCGATGACACCGCCGAAGTATCCGGACAACAGGCCCAGCGTAATGCCTATGATAGCATAAATGATGACCGAGCCAATGCCGACGATGAGAGATACCTGCGAACCAAAGATAAGGCGGCTCAACACATCACGACCGACATCGTCCGTACCGAACAGATGGGCGCCTGACGGAGCTTCATCAAAGGCACCTACAGTCTGCGTAGGATCAAATGGTGAAATGATGGGAGCCAGGACAGCCATCAGGATAATGGCGGCAAACAAGACCAGACTCCAGAAAGCTGTCTTATTCTTACAGAACCTGCGCCATGTCAACCGGGCCCAGGAATCTTGTGATTCCGTACCTGTCATAACATCTTCAGTAATCAAATTGCCACAGGCATCTTTAGCGCCGGTACGATTGACCAGTACAAATTTTTCTACATCCATACCAACGCCTCCTTATTTTTCATATCGAATCCGCGGATCGATGACCGCATACAAAACATCAACCAATAAATTGGCAATCAACACAGAAATAGCCGATAAGATGACGATGGCCATCAATATGGGATAATCCCGCGCATTAATTGCCGCTACCGTAAGTGACCCAATGCCCGGCCACTGGAAAATCTGTTCCGTAATGACAGCGCCGCCGATGACCTTGGGCAGGTCCGTACCGATGACCGTCACGATAGGAATCAAGGAATTACGGAACACATGGGCCGACAGGACCTGCGGTTCTGTCAGGCCTTTGGATACGGCCGTGCGGATATAATTCTGATTCATAACGTCGAGCACGCTGGCCCGGACATATCGTATCATATTCGCCGAAAACTGTGCTGCCATGACGATGACTGGTAAGACCAGATGCATGGCCAAACTTTCCAAATCGTTTTCTTCCCCCAGTTGAATCATACCACCCGTCGGAAAGATATCGATCTGAACTGCTAACACATAAATCAAGGCCAACCCCAGGAAAAACGGCGGGAAGGACACATTGAAAAATGTCCAGCCGATGATGGCCCGGTCAATCCAGGAATTCTTGTGCAATGCAGAAATGACGCCCAGTGGAATAGCTGAGATATAGGCCACGATCAGGCTGATGCTCATCAGGATTAACGTAGGGCTTACCCGCTGTGAAAGGATTTCGGTAACGGGCTGGCGACTGCTGAATGAAAATCCCAGATTACCGCTGGCAAAATTCTGCACCCAATCAAAATACTGGACAAACAATGGTTTGTCTAAGCCCAAAGCGGCACGAGTCACTTCAATCTGGGCTGCTGTCATATCTGGTGAAATGTACATATCTGCCGGATCGCCCGGGGTCAGATGTACAAGTATGAAGGCGCCTACAGAAATCAAGATAAGGACAGGAATCGAAATTGCCAGTCGCTTTAAAATATATATGCCCACATACGTTCCCCCCTCTCTGATAGTAGGCAGCACGTAAATGATTCCTAATCCGTAACAGAAATCAATCGACTGCCCCTAAAATAGCACAAAGCAATGAAACCCTGGCAGCTCCATTGCTTTGAAACTATTTTAAACCTGTTCTTTTTCATAGTCAATAGTATTAAGCTTAATTTTTTTATCAAAATATGTTATTATATTTCAATATATAATTATAATCTCACTTCCGTAGTAATAGTTATAACTATAATTGTTATTTTTGGAGTGTTAGACAGCCAATTTTCCCGTGATTAAATAGACCAAGAGACCCTTTTCTGCATGACGGCGATTTTCCGCTTCATCGAGTATCGTATCCAAATGACCTTCCATGACATCCTGAGAAACTTCATAGCCCGGATGGATCGGCATATCATGCAGCACCATAGCCTTACTGCCTTCGAGCAAGGCGGCGTTGATCTGATAGGGCATCATCATATTGACGATGGCATTCTTCTTATCAACATATTCGGTATTCGTGAAAAATTCCATATCTACCCACGTATCCGTATAGACGAAATCGACGGACTGAACGATTTCTTTTAAGGCCGTCTGTTGTATATTAGCCGGGACTTCAATATAATGACCGGTTTCCTTCAATGCCGCATAGAAGGAATCATCTACGGCCATGACCTGACTGAACGGAGTCAGACCATATATCGTCCCGCCCAGCATCGTAACGATTTCCGCAAGGGAGTTGAAAGAATTATTTTTAGCACCGATATATAATACTTTAACGTCAAAATGCCCGGTCTTTTCGTACATAGTCAGCATGTCCGCCAAGGCTTGCGTCGGATGGAAGGTGTTGTCACAGCCATTGATGACCGGTACCGTAGAATATTTCATAAAGCCGTTCGTCGTTTCCGCTTTTTTGAACCGTCCCATGATGCAATCTACATTGCGGCCTACGTATTTGACTTCACTCATCAGATCGCCAATGGTAAAATTGCTGTCAGCCCATTTCTGGTTATAAGATTTGCCGCCCAATTCTTCCATGCCGATGGAAAAGGATAAAAATGTCCTGTTGGATGTTTTTTCAAACAGTGTATACAATTTTTTTCCATCCAGTATATGTTCGTATGCAGCTTGGTCTTTCTTAATGGTTTCAGCCAATTTTAAGATTCCAATAACTTCATCTTTTGAATAATCACAAAAACTATTTAAATGTTTCATTATACCGTCCTCCAATTTAATTACAAAATACCAACCACCAGCGTTACTTCATACATAATACCATATTTAAAATGCAAATTCAAGTTTTTATGCATGAAATATACAATTTAATACATATAGAAAAGATGAGTGAACGGTTAAATGAAGAAAAATTAAAAATACTATTTAATAAAATATGAATATTCTTTCATACTAGCAGTATTTTTACTGTATTATATACAAACAAGGTAATTTTGCGCACAAAAAAACCGGCAATCAAATTGCCGGTTAAAAGGTCATCCAGATTCGAAACCACAACTTACGCTTTAACTACGTTTGCTGCCTGAGGTCCACGAGCTCCGTCAACGATATCAAATTCAACTTCCTGACCTTCTGTCAAAGATTTGAAACCGTCTTCCTGGATAGCTGAAAAATGTACAAATACATCGCCGCCATCTTCTCTTTCAATGAAACCATAACCTTTTTCTGCGCTAAACCATTTTACTTTACCGTGCATTACAAACTCCTCCTAAACAAAAACAAATCCAGCTATCTACTAGCTCTATTGCAATCTTACCATATTACACCTGCAAAGTCAATCAATTTATTAATTTTTATAAGCGCTGAATTTTTATAATTTAAATTTATGGCTATTTAATTTTCAGATAATGTCGGAATCGGTATGCATATTTATTTTTTGCATCAGATTCATGCAATTCATCTTCCATGAGCTGCCATGACGTATCAATAGCCGGGAAAAACGTATCTGCCGGAAAAGCTGCCTCGATGGCCGTAATAAACAGACTCTCTGCCCGGCCAATGAATTCCCGATACAAAGAGCCGCCGCCAATGACAAAATAGGACTGGCTGTCGTCCAAATCCCGGCATACGTCCTCAATAGAATGATAAACGACCACACGGTCATCCGAAACAGAGAAATCGCGCTGGTGAGTCACGACGATATGCTGCCGCCCCGGCAAAATACCTGGCAAACTATCAAAGGTCTTGCGTCCCATGATCATGGCATGGCCCATAGTCAATTTCTTAAAATGAGCTAAATCAGCCGGCAAATGGCAAAGGAGATGGTTGTCTTTGCCAATCCCGCCGTTTTCGTCTACAGCCGCAATGAGATGGATCATCACACAGCCACCTCCATAGACAGTTTCCCCAGATGGTGATAGCCGGATAAGGTAATATCATCGGGCTTGAATCCATAGAAATCTTTGACTTCCGGATTGATGCATAACTGCGGTGCCGGCAGGGCCTGCGCCCGTCGGGCAAGCTGGATTTTCATGATATCGATATGATTTTCATACACATGGGCATTATTGATGACGTGTGTAAACAATCCTGGCTGCAGGCCTGAGGCCTGGGCAATGAGATGGACCAGCACAGCATATTGGGTCATGTTGAACGGGACGCCTAGTCCCATATCGCCGCTCCGCTGGATCAACATGCAATTCAAACGGCCATCTGTCACATCCCATAACGTCTGGTAAGCACAAGGCTGCAGGCTCATATCAGGCAAATCCTCAATATTCCATAGAGACACGATCATGCGGCGGTCCTGTGGATTGGTGCGCAGCGTCTCCAGCAGATGGTCCACCTGCTTATACTTGCGGATCTGGTAACCATAGGCTTTACCAATGGTACCGTCAGGCCGCATCCATTCATCCCAGACATGGCAGCCCATCTTTTGCAGTTCCCGTACATCATTGCTCTGGAGCTGCCAAATCCAGAGGATTTCTTTGACCGCCGTTTTAAAAGCGACGAACTTTGTCGTCAAAATGGGAAACTCCTGCGATAAATCGAACTGCATAACCTGATGCGGAATCTTATACGTCGGTATACCTGTACGATTATTGGAATAATAGCCATGCTGGAGTATATTTTCTATGATATTCAAATATTGGTTATCAGCTTCACTCATTTGTTTCACCTCTACGTGGTTCGTATTCTCCCAGGGCCTGCAAAAAGGCATCTCCATATTTATGCAGTTTGAAATTCCCTACGCCCTTGATAGCCGAAAGCCCCTCCAATGTATCTGGCCGAATCCGGGCCATCTCCCATAACGTCGCATCGGTAAAGATGACGAATGGCGGTATGTGTTCGGCATGGGCCAAATCCAGGCGCAATTGGCGCAGCTTCTCAAACAAGGGCTGCAAGGCAGCATCTGCCTCCTGGGTCCGCGATGGCCCAGCGACAGATTGCTGAGTCTTATCTTTCCCTTGTGGTTGTACAGCAGCGACGTCCACCTGTTGGAGTACCTGTCCTTTGCCAGCCAAGATATCCCGCCCAGCCGCAGTCAACTGTACCAGCGGATACTGTCCATCAGTCTGTTCTAAATGACCGGAATCGATACATTGGCGCACGAGTGACCGAATTTCACTGATGGAAAAGCGGCTCAGCAGGCCATAGGCCGAATTTCTTTCAAAATGGTACCGCCTTACTTTGGCATTGGCACTTCCTTTTAGTATATCACATACCATGGTCATACCAAAACGCCCCTTCAGCTCACTGACACATAAAAAGACGCTGCGCGCCTGTAATGTTACATCCTCTTGTACATATTGTTTCGCACAATTGCCGCAATTATCGCATTTCTGCCAGCGGGGATGTTCGCCGAAATACTCCAAGATGACCTTGCGCAGGCACGATTTCGTATAACAATAGTCGATCATGCTGCGGAGCATCTGTTGTTCCCGCGCTTTCTGTTCCCCATCACCCGTAGAAACGTCAATCAGGTATTTCTGGACGATGATATCCTGGGGACTGAATAACAGGATACACTCACCAGGAGCGCCGTCCCGACCGGCACGACCAGCTTCCTGGTAATAGCTTTCCATATTTTTGGGCATTTGATAATGGATGACATAACGGACATTGCTTTTATCGATTCCCATACCAAAAGCATTGGTCGCGATGATGACATCGATTTCATCATATGTGAATCTCTCCTGTGATTTTTTCCGTTCCTCATCCTTCATACCGGCATGATAACGGCCCACGCGCAGGCCAAGACGCTTCAATTCCATATAAAGGCGGTCTACTTCTTTCCGCGTAGCTGCGTAGATGATGCCGTTGTCGCCTTTGTGCTGCTTCAAATAAGACAGGACAAAAGCCTGCTTATCCGCCGGCTGGACCACTTGGAAAAATAAATTTGGCCTGTCAAACCCGCCTAAAAAGACTCGTTCATCACGAAGTCCCAGTAACTGCAGCATATCCGTCTTGACTTTATCCGTCGCCGTAGCCGTAAAAGCACCAAGAACCGGCCGTTCGGGCAGCGTATCCAGCCAATCTTTGATATGGCAATAGCTGGGACGGAAATCATGCCCCCATTGTGATACGCAATGGGCCTCGTCGATGACGACCATGGAAATAGGCATATGGGCCATGACACTGCAAAAGAACTCGTTTTCTAAGCGTTCCGGTGATATATAGACCAATTTCATGGTGCCTTTGCGGATTTGTCGGAACCGTTCGCGTAATTCTTCCAGTCCCATCTGGCTGTTGATATACGTCGCCGGGATTTGCTGGTTCACGAGTGTATCGACCTGGTCCTTCATAAGTGAGATGAGCGGTGAGATGACTAGAGTCAAACCTGGCATCAACAATGACGGCACCTGGAAACACAACGATTTTCCTGCACCGGTCGGCATGATGGCCAAGCAGTCCTGCCGGCTCAGGAGCGTTTGGATCACTTCCTCCTGACCGGGCCTAAATGACGGATATCCGTAATATTCTTTCAAAATATCAATCGGTTGCATAAGTACCTTCCTTAAAAAAGGGACATGCCATGAGCATGTCCCTTTTGTCATTACAGACGTTTATTTTGCAATTTCTTCTTTCAAAACAGTGCCCAAGCGTTTGATGCCTTCGACGATACGGTCTTCCGGCATATTGGAATAGTTCAGGCGGAAATGATTGCCATGGCCACCGTTAGGATAGAATATACCACCCGGTACATAGGCTACATTTTGTGCCAGACATTTCGGCATAATCGCTTTAGCATCGATGTTTTCAGGCAACGTTACCCAAGTGAATAAGCCACCTTCCGGATACGTATATGTCACTTCAGCTGGGAAATACTTTTTCATGGAGTCACACATAAGCGAACGACGTTTGCCATACAATGCACAAATTTCTTTGACATGAGCGTCTACATCGCACATCTGCATGTAATACGCTGCCTGGCGCTGACCAAAAGTTGACGTGCCCAAGTCGACAGCCTGTTTGAATTTGACGAATTTGTCAATGATTGCAGGATTAGCAATAGTCCAACCGAGGCGCAGGCCCGGCATGAGGATCTTAGAAAATGTACCGAGAAATACGACTTTATCCTGCGTATCCATGGATTTGAGCGAAGGCAGGTTTTCACCGTCGTAACGGAGTTCACCGTACGGATCATCTTCCACGACAACTACATCGTATTTCTTGATGACTTCCATAAACGCTTTCCGGCGTTCCAACGGCCATGTGATACCCGTCGGGTTCTGGAAATCAGGGATGACATAAATCATGCGGATTTTGTCATTGGCTGCAAGGATCTTATCCAATTCTTCGGGAATCATACCCTTGTCATCAGTCGGTACTTCCGTATATTTGGGGAATACCGGATCAAAAGCCATAATAGCGCCCATATAGGAAGGGCTTTCCATCAAGATATATTCATCACGGTTCACGAGGATCTGGGCCAGAATGAACAAAGCCTGCTGAGATCCCGTCGTGATGACGATATCATCGGCTTTGGATTCTACGCCAAATTTAACCTTCATGCGCTTGGCAACTTCTTCACGCAGTGGTTTATATCCTTCCGTCGTACCGTATTGAACAGCTTGACGACCTTCTTTTTCCAGTATGGCCAAGTCTACCTTTTTCAAGTCTTCAATCGGGAATAATTCCGGTGCCGGCAAACCACCTGCGAATGAGATGACTTCCGGTTGTTCCGTAAGTTTCAACAAAGCCGCGATATCTGACGACTGTAACGTATTAGCAAATTCTGAAAACTTAACCATTTTAAACCACTCCTTTAATATTGCCAAAAATATAAAGTTGTTTCCTCCCCAGTAAACGTATTATAACATACCTCATTTGACATTGCAATTTATCAACGCTGAAAATAGGCCACAGTCTGTATACGATCCTCATCCATCTGTCGGATAAGGGCCTCTACTGTATCGAATTTTATTTCATGACGCAGGCGTTTGCAAAACCGTACACGCATGGTCGTACCATACAATTCACCGGACCAATCCAGGATATGCGTTTCGATCCGCCGGTACTGCCGTTCAAATGTGGGATTCGCGCCGACGTTCGTCATGGCCAGATGAAGCACGCCATCCCATTCCGCCTCAACGGCATACACTCCGTCAGGTGGTATGGCATGATGCTCCGGTACGTACATATTCGCCGTAGGAAAACCGATGGTACGTCCGCGCTGATCCCCCTTCACGACAAGTCCTTCCAATTCATAGGGACGGCCCAGCAAGGATGCTGCCGTTTCCATATGCCCCAAGGTGATGAGTTTGCGGATGACCGTACTGCTGATAGGATTTGTCCGGCCGGGGCTTCCCAGCAGGGGCAGCACAAATACGGGAATGTGGTGATGTGTAGAAAACATTTCGATCAGTGTTTTCGTATTACCGGCTGCCCGCGACCCATAGGTAAAATTCTCACCGACAACGATTGCCTTAGGAGTCAAATACCGCATCAGGCATTCACAAAATGCCTGATGGGACAAATGTATCAACGCTTCGTTCATGGGCAGCAACACCAAGCCATCGATTCCTAAATCAGCGATATAACGGACTTTTTGTGAAATGGTAGCCAGACGGGCTGGTTCTTTGGGCGGACACAAGATGGAAAAGGGATGAGCCGAAAACGTGACGACCATAGAACTTCCGCCTAATTCAGCCGCTTTATCCATAGCTGTCCGCATGACCTTCTGATGGCCCAAATGGATTCCATCAAACGTTCCCAAAGCGATAACTACCTCAGGAGCATTGTTAATTTCCTCAAAGGAATGAAACACCTGCATTTTATATACCTCACAATACATCAGCAAACATTTTATGGGGACGGATGACCTGATGAATCCGGTCAAACACAGCAATTCCTGCCAAAACGCCTGCAGAAGAATAAATCCGTAGCACTTCCCGTTCCTTCAGCCCGCGCCCTGCATAGGCGACGGGTCTTCCTTGCAATAAAAACTTGCAGCCAGCTTCATCGAGAGTAATCCGCTGCAACTCCTGGATTCCCAAATCCAGAGGCAGGATATACCGTTGTGGGTCCTGTTCCAGCTCCTCTAACGATGACGCATCGGCAATGGTAAACACGCCGGCCCGGACCCGGACGAGATAACTCATCGTCGCAAATGTCCCCAGAGCTTCACCCAAATCGCGGATCAGGGACCGGATATACGTTCCTTTTGAGCAGGTAACCTCCAGCATCCCCCAGCCGTGGCTGTAGGCTGCAAGGCGTAGTTCAGAAATCTCGACGGACCGGCTTGGCAGCAAAAAATCGACATGATGGCGGGCCAGTTTGTAAGCTTTCACGCCATTGACATTGACAGCCGAAAACCGCGATGGCGTCTGCTCAATCGTACCCCGGAACTGTTCCAGGGCCGTTTCGACCTGATTCTGTGCCGGAAACGGCGCTGCTGACTCTGCCACGACCTGTCCCGTAATATCTTCCGTATCCGTAGCAAAGCCTAACAAGAACTCTGCATGGTAGGATTTGACTGCATTGTCCCCATACTCGATGAGTCGGGCAGCCTGTCCCAGATAAACAGGCAAGACACCGGCTGCCAAAGGATCGAGTGTACCGGCGTGACCGATTTTCTTCATACCGTAGATATGCCGCAGCTGCCCCACTACATCGTGGCTGGACATACCCGTCGGCTTCAATACATTGACAATTCCATGTATCATAGCGCTTTTAAGATTTCGTGGACAAGATGCTTTTTAGCTGTCGGCAGGTCTTCCTTGATCGTACATCCGGAAGCCCGGACATGGCCGCCGCCGCCAAACACAGAGGCGATGGCATTGACGTCTACCGATTTAGAACGCATACTGACCCGTGATTCTTTATCTCCTATATACTTTAACGTAAAAGCGACATCTACATCCTTGACCGATCGGGCATAATCGATATAGCCGCCTGTATGCTCACCTGTATATCGCAGTACTTCTTTGTCAAAAGTAATGCCGGCAATATGGTTATTACCGAATAATTCAATATGCTTCAATACTTCTGACAAGGCCCGCAATTTTTTCATAGACTGTGCTTCCAGATGTTCTGAAATGACATTGGGCCTGGCTCCGGCCTCAACGAGGCGAGCCGCCATGCGCAGCGTATGGCCTGTCGTATTGCTGAATTTAAAGAATCCGCAATCCGTCGCGATGGCCATGTACAGGGCATCGGCCATGGACGGCGTCAATGCGACCTGCCAATCCATAAATAGTTTTGTCAAAATCTCGCCTGTCGCTGCATAATCCGGACGAATATATTCATAATCGGCAAAATGCTCGTTTGAAATATGATGATCGATGTTGAGTACCTTTCCCTGCATCAAAGCTTCCACTTTTCCTGTACGATCTGCTGATGTGGCATCGAGTACCACCGTCAACCGACCGGGATCTTTTTTGACTCCCTCAGGCCGACGGATGCCATCGATATACTTCAAAAATGAGAATTTATCTTCAACAGTATCATCCAAAACGATAACCGACTGCTTCCCTTCATGTATCAGCCATTCATGCATCGCTACGAGGACACCTAAGGCATCACCATCAGGACTGACATGAGCCGTCAATAAGATGCGATCATGAGCGAGCAATAGGGAGCGCACGGATTCTTTCGAAATGTTCATAGTTGCCCATCAGTCCTTTTTCTGAATATCCGACAATATCTTATCTATTTTCATACCATAATCCAAAGATGCATCTACTTTGAACTCAATTTCCGGAGAGTAGCGGATTTGCAGGCGCCGGCCAATTTCAGAGCGAATAAATCCCTTGGCCCGCTGCAGCGCATCCAATGTCGCTTTTTGCTGGTCCGCATTGCCAAAGAGACTCACGTAGACTGTAGCCTGCCTCAAATCCCCTGTAATACGGGCATCGGTAATCGTCACAAAACCGATGCGTGGATCCTTCAATTCCTTCAAGATGATGCGGCTTGCTTCCTGTTTAATAAACTCTTGTATTTTTCGTACCCGTAATTCTCCCATAGATATCCTTCCTCACTTTTATTCAGGTGCGACCTCGACCATGATATAGGCTTCGATTTCGTCGCCTTCCTTGATATCCCGGTATCCTTCCAAGCTGATGCCGCATTCATACCCTTCGTTGACTTCCTTGACGTCATCCTTAAAGCGGCGCAGTGAATCGATTTCGCCTTCGTGGACGACAATGCCGTTGCGGATCAGGCGGACTTTACTGCTGCTGGTGATCTTGCCTTCTGTCACATACGAACCAGCGACGATGACTTTAGGTGTCGTATAGACTTTACGCACAGCCACACGGCCCAGGATCTTTTCTTCAAATTTCTTGGCCAGCATGCCTTTCATAGCCGCTTCTACGTCATTGATGGCATCGTAAATGACCCGGTAGGTACGCAAATCCACATTTTCGTGTTCAGCCATCTTGCGGGCCGCACTGTCAGGACGCACATTAAAGCCGATGATCAAAGCATTGGAAGCAGATGCCAGCATGACGTCAGATTCATTGATGGCACCGACGCCGGAATGGACGATTGTAATGCGCACTTCATCGCTCTTGATGCTAGCCAGGGATTGGCTCAGTGCTTCTACAGAACCTTGGACATCGCCCTTGATGATTAAGGACAGTTCTTTAAGTTCACCTTCCTGGATCTGTTTGAACAAATCATCCAGTGTTACTTTCTGATTTTGATGTAGTTCTTCAGTCCGTTTCTTGTCCGCACGCTTAGTCGCTACGGAACGAGCAATTTTTTCATCGACAGCATCCATGATATCGCCCGCTTCAGGGACGTCGTTCAAACCGAGTATTTCCACGGGAATGGACGGTTCTGCTTTCTTCATCCGTTCGCCCCGTTCATTGGTCATGGCACGCACATTACCATAACACGTACCGACGATGATAGAATCGCCTACGTGGAGCGTCCCTTTTTGTACCAGTACAGAAGCTACAGGGCCGCGTCCCTTATCCAACTTGGCTTCGATGACGACGCCATGGGCCGGACGGTCCGGATTGGCCTTCAAGTCAGAGACTTCTGCCAGTACGAGGATATTTTCCAATAAATCTTCCAAACCGATTTTTTTATGGGCTGACACGGGGACCATGATCGTATCGCCGCCCCAGTCTTCACCGACGAGGCCGTATTCGGTCAGCTGCTGCTTGACCATTTCCGGATTGGCGCCTTCTTTATCGATTTTGTTGATGGCTACGATAATAGGTACCCCCGCCGATTTCGCATGGTTAATCGATTCGATGGTCTGCGGCATGACACCGTCATCAGCAGCGACGACAAGGACAGCAATATCCGTGACCTGGGCACCGCGGGCCCGCATCGCTGTAAACGCTTCATGCCCCGGTGTATCCATGAACACGATTTTCTTGCCTTCATAGCGGACCTGGTACGCACCGATATGCTGCGTAATACCGCCGGCTTCATGGCTGGTTACATTTGTCTGCCTGATTGCATCGAGCAGGCTGGTCTTGCCATGGTCGACATGGCCCATGATGGTGACGACAGGAGGACGGAATTTCAATGATTCCGGCGCATCGACGATTTCTTCAATTTCCGTCGGATCTTCCGGCGGCGCCACCTGTTCTACGACAACGCCGAATTCATCAGCCAGCAAAGTTGCCGTATCTATATCGATTTCCTGGTTAATCGTCGCCATGATGCCGTCCATCATCAATTTTTTGATGATTTCACTGACTTCGCGGCCCATTTTTTCTGCCAAGACCTTTACGGTTACAGGGCCATCCAATTCAATAGACGTGGGGAAGTCCTGTTTTTTCTTTACGTTGGCTGCCGAATCGGCAACGTTCTGTGCATTGCGTTGATTCTTCTTCTTGTTTTTGCCTTTATTCAATACATTCGATAAAAGGGTATGGGGTCTGTTATTATTCTTGCTATTGGAGGCATTATTCTTACCATGGGTGTTATTAGAAACAACTTTATCTTTTTTATCCCGTTTCCCGCCTTTATTATCTGACGGTTGCTGCGGCCTGGAAAAATACTTCGTACGTTTGCCGTCATCTTTTTTGACTGCGCCATTATCCGTATGTTTAGGACGGTTGTCCGTAGTTTGTCTATCTGTCGACGTCACTTTCCGTTGATCCTGATGCTGTCCATTCTGGGTATTCTGGCCAAAAGACCGATTGCCATCGCGGCGCTGTGAACCATCTCGGGTAACAGTTCCCCTTTTGGCATTATCGTCACGCCGCTGAAAAGTGCCCGGCCGATTCTGATTGTTCTGGCGCGGCTGGCTGCCTTGGTGAGACTGATTGCTCTGACGGGACTGACCACCTTGGCGGGACTGACCACCTTGGCGAGACTGATTGTCCTGACGCGGCTGACCGCCCTGATGGGACTGATTGCTCTGACGGGACTGACCGCCCTGACGGGACTGATTGTCCTGACGCGGCTGACCGCCCTGGCGGGACTGATTATCCTGACGAGACTGGCCGCCCTGACGGGACTGATTGTCCTGACGCGGCTGACCGCCCTGACGGAACTGACTGTCCTGACGCGGCTGGCCGCCCTGGCGGGACTGATTATCCTGACGCGGCTGGCCGCCCTGACGGTACTGGTTATCCTGACGCGGCTGGCCGCCCTGGCGAGACTGGTTGTCCTGACGCGGCTGACTGCTGCGCCCTTCCTCACGTCTATCTTGACGCGGTACACTTTGTCCCTGCGAATTTTTACTGCTGCGATCCTCTTTTTGGGTTGCCGCCTTCACTGGAGCCGTTTTAGGTGCATAGGCCTTATCCAGGATAGCCTTTTCAGCATCATCTACACCGCTAAAGTTACTGGCCACGATATTATGCTCCTTCAATGTATTAATAATGGCATTTGTCGGCACACCGTATTCCCGAGCTATTTCAAATACTCTTTTCGTCATCTAGTTACCCCCTTCATCCTCTTTCATCGAACACAATACTTTATGTATGGATTTAGCAAAACCGCGATCCGTAATCAATATGATGACATGACGCATCTTTCCAACGGCTTCACCTAATTGTTCTTTAGTATACCGGTCAATCACAGGAATATCCTTCCGCTGAGCCAGTGTACGGTATTTTTTATCGTTATCAGCACCACAATCGCCGGCCAGGAATAGTACGGGGACTGTCTTGCTTTGCAGATACCTTTCTGCTGTAAAATCACCGCAGACCGTTTTTCCCGATTTATGGGCCAGGCCCAACAGGCTTAAGACTCGCTGATCCGGAGTCATTGTACATCCTGACGAAGAGATTCATAGATTTCATTGGAAACCTTCGTCTTGAGAGACCGTTCCAGTCGATGCTCTTTATACGCTTTTTCGAGACATTCCACATTGGCACAAATATATGCACCCCGGCCGGCTTTTTTACCGGTTTTATCGACTTCTACAGACCCTTCCGGTGTCAGTACGATCCGCAATAATTCTTTCTTTGTCTTGGGTTCCTGGCATCCCACACAGATACGCATCGGTATTTTTTTCTTTTTCATCACATTCACCTACTCCTGCAGGTCATCCTGTTCACCAGATTCAAGCACGGCACTCCCCATTTCGGCTGCCTCTGCTTCCGGCATTTCTTCTTCCGTCGCCTGTTCCGCAACCTGGGATTCACTTTTTATATCTATTTTCCAATTCGTCAATTTAGCGGCCAATCTTGCATTCTGCCCGGCTTTTCCGATGGCCAGCGACAGCTGATAGTCGGGAACGACTACACTGGACGTCTTTTCCGATTCAACAACCGTAACAGATATGACCTGAGCCGGACTCAACGCATTGGCGATGTAGACGGCTGGATCTTCGTCCCATTTGACGATATCTATTTTTTCATTTTGTAATTCGGTAACGATATTCTGGACCCGGACTCCCTTAGGTCCCACACAGGCCCCTACGGAATCTATATTGGGATCCCGCGAAAAGACAGCAATTTTGGAGCGGCGTCCCGGTTCACGAGCCACTGATTTCAATTCGACGATTCCATCGTAGATTTCTGGTACTTCCAATTCAAATAAGCGTTTCAACAGCCCCGGATGGGTCCGTGATAACAGGATCTGTGCCCCTTTTGTCGTCTTACGCACTTCTACGACATAGCATTTAATCCGGTTGCCCACCGAATAAGTTTCCGTAGGAATCTGTTCGGATGCCGGCAGTACGGCTTCCGCTTTACCCAAATCGATATAGACATTTCTCTGTTCGATGCGCTGAATAATACCAGTTATGATATCATCGGTACGGTTCGAAAATTCATCATATACGATGCTCCGTTCTGCTTCGCGGAGACGCTGGATCATGACCTGCTTAGCTGCCTGGGCAGCGATGCGGCCAAAGTTTTTAGGAGTCACATCAATGCCGACGACGTCTCCCAACTCATAGCCTGGGTTGATGGCGCGTGCTTTCTCTAAAGAAATTTCACTTTCCACATCTTCTACTGTTTCGACGACGGTCTTCGGTGCTGAAAAGCTGTAGTCTCCAGTCTCCCTATTCAAATTGACGTTGGCATACGGATTGGCACCCGGTTCTTTTTTATACGCCGTCAATAAGACCGCTTCCAGGGAATCGAAGATCACATCGGCTGTTACACCTTTTTCTTTTCCTAAAAATTCAATGGCATTGATCAATTCTTTGTTCACGTCCATAACCTCCAACTAAAAATCCAGATGTAATCGTATTTGAGAAATGTCTTTCATATTCAACCGCTGGGATGTGCCTTCTACTTTGACTACCAACGTGTCGTCGCCTTCCTTGCCTACGAGCTCGGCAACAAGGAGTTTACTTCCTTCATAAGGCTTGAAGAAATGGATGTCCACGGTTCTTCCTCCATAGCGTATGAAATCCTTGTCCTTCTTCAAGATCCTATCCAGCCCTGGTGAAGATACTTCCAATAAATAATTATCGGCAATGGGATCCGTTTCATCCAGATATTTACCCAGCCGTTCACTGACGGACTGACAATCTTCTAACCCGACGCCGCCTGCTTTATCGATAAATACGCGCAAGTACCATTCCCGTTCCCTGACATATTCCACGTCTACAAGCTCCAGGTCCGTACCTTCTATTATTTTTTCCACTTCCTGCGACACTAAATTTTCTATATTATCCCGTTTCATATGATCTCCATTACCATTAAAATAAGACTGAGTAAAAGTTGAGAGTGGGTTCACACCCACTCTCGTCAAAACACACCAATTACATTAAGTATATCACTATCCATATCATCTGACAACGCTTGAAAACGCTAAATCCCTGCTTCCTGGGACAAGGTATCGAGGATAGGCAAAAAGTGCCGTTCCATCTGGTGAAGCAATGTTTTCAAGTCATGACCGTCAAAATCGTGGACCAGGCTGGGAATGCCATGAATCCTTTTTTCCGCAAAAAAATCGTCGCGCAGCACATTGTACATAATCGATATGCCACATTTCAAATCTTCATGATAATACGCAACGATCATGTAAGAACCATTGATGATGCGCACGGCCTCATCTGGCCGGATCAAACAGCGGAAACCGTTGTGCTCAGCCGGCAATATAGTCGACCAAGGAGCCGTCGTAATTCCCTTATCGAGCAACAGTTTAGAAAAATTCCGGCTGCGCTCGACGTAATAATCATGGATGAGGCGGGGAAGCCTCGTTTCCACCAATTGACAATACGAATCGAGATCGTCCGTTATAAATTCAATCAAAGAAAATTCCAGTAACACGATATCCGTCCGCACGGAGTATTCTTCCGACTGAGGATTGAACACGCCCCGCACCGACCAGCTATTGGTATCATTGAAATACGAAAAAATGACGAACTCCCGATCAGCGCCGTTTTCGCTGATCAATTGGAATGTCTCCCGTAATTTAAAATCTCCCACACTAGGTGGGAGAATAGAAACAATATTTTTTTGTTTAATTTCTTCTACCAGTTTATCGTCCATTACAAATCACTCTTAAAAAAAATGGTGCGGTTGGTGGGAGTTGAACCCACACGATTATTCATCACTGCCGCCTGAAGACAGCGCGTCTGCCATTCCGCCACAACCGCATAACCTAGATATCGTACAATCGCTTGTACTGTTGTTCGTTTTGCAATACTACTTTAACATATTCTCGCGTTTCTGAAAAGGGTATTTTATCAATTTCTGAAAAATTTTTATTCCAACCATATTTTTTTACCCAATCATCGACGTGCCCGCGGCCAGCGTTATACGCAGCCAGTGCGAGAATCGTATTGCCATCGAATTCTCTCAGTAAATACCCCAGATACCATGTTCCCATGCGGATGTTCGTCCGCACATCGTTCAACTGATCCGGTGTATATCCGTTCAAATTCATTTCTTGAGCTATCCAATTACCTGTTTCCGGCATGATCTGCATTAACCCGACAGCACCACGATGGGAAGATGCCTGGCTGTTGAATTTGCTTTCAGCCAGGATGACCGACGCGACAAGCGCCGTATCCACTTTGTTCTCATACGCATATTGCCGGACCATGTAGTCATACTGCATGGGGTATACGACTTCTCGCAAAAGGCTGTCCTTCCAAGACCAGAAATAACCAGCAGAAAGCATTACCAGCACTATCGCTATGATAATTGTCTTTTTACTTGATCGTTTCCGCTTCACATGCTCCTCCTATTGGCTGATCCGGGCCAACAGTGCCTGCCATTGCTCCTGGACCTGTGCTGCCGTAGCTCCCAACGTACCAGTGTTATCAATCACCACATGAGCCAAAGCTTTTTTCTTTTCAATAGGAAGCTGGGCCTTAATGCGAGCCAGTGCCTCATCTTTGGTAAATCCATTGCGGGCCATCAGGCGCACAAGCTGTGTCGCTGGATCTACATATACCAGCCATACCTCATCAACGGACAAATAATATTTTAACTCAAACAGCAGCGGCATGTCAAGGAAAACAAATTGTTTTTTTTCGTTTTCTTCCAAAGATGAAATTTCCTCCTCGATGCGACGCCATATCAAGGGGTGAATGATTTCTTCCAATTCCCGCTTCCGCTCTGGCTGATTAAAAACGATGCTGCCAATAAAACGGCGGTCCATCGTACCGTCTGGCAGCAGTGCCTGCGGACCGAAAGACCGACACACGGCTACTAACCCTTCAGAACCAGGCTGAACCACTTCTTTTGCCAATTCATCACAATCGATTACCGCCGCGCCGTACTCCTTCAACATGGATACGACTGTGCTTTTGCCGGAAGCGATGCCCCCGCTCAAACCTATGCGATACATATACATCCCGCCTCTCTAAATAAGTCTGTCATTTTTGGCATTTCGGGCAATAATGAGTCCCCCGCCCGGCCATTTTTTCATATACGATGATGGTGCCGCAATGCGGACAGGGCGTCCCCTCGCGGCCGTACACATGCAAATAATCCTGATTCTGTCCTTCTCTGCCGCTGCCATCGATAAAATTGCGTACAGTCGTACCACCGTGCTCCAGACCAGCTGCCAATACCTGCCGTATCGCCGTATGGAGACGCTTGACGCGCACCGCTCCCAGCGTAGCGCAGCGGCGATGAGGAGAAATTCCGGCCAGGAACAGCGCTTCATCTACATAGATATTGCCCAGACCGGCGACCTGCGTCTGATCCAGCAAAAAAGACTTGATGGGACGATGACACTGTTTGAGCTGCCGCTGCAAATAGGCTATGGTAAAATCAGGACTGATACCATCCGGCCCCAGTGTATCATAACCAGATATGCCCGTGCTGCCCGCCGCGGGGACGAGCCAAAGACAGCCTAAGGTGCGCACGTCACCATAAATCAACCGGCCTTCATCCAATTCAAAGATAATCCGGCCAAACGATGGCACTTGTTCCTGCGGCTCTGCTTCATAGACCAACCGTCCCGTCATGCGGAGATGAATCAGCATCCCCTGAGGCCCTGCCGTATGGATGAACAAATATTTGCCGCGGCGCGATACAGCCGTAATCGTCGAACCGGACAGCGCCTGGATAAACGCCGCCGGCGATGTGTTCTTGAGCAGACGGGGAAGCAGTACCGTGACAGAACGGATCACCCGGCCTGGCAGGCACTCTTCCAAATACATACGTATGGTCTCTACTTCTGGTAATTCCGGCATGAGGTCACCTACTTCGCTTCTTCCCAGTTTTTCCCATAATGGATATCCACGAGGAGCGGCACCGCCAGGTCGACGACGTGCTCCATCTTATCCTTTAAGAGTTCGCTGACCTCCTGTCGTTCCGCTTCTGGGACTTCGAGTACCAATTCATCATGCACCTGGACGAGGATACGGCTGTGCAGCTGGCGCCGTTCCAACTCAGACTGTACGGCATTCATGGCCAGCTTGATGATATCAGCCGCACTTCCCTGAATAGGTGTATTCATAGCCGTGCGTTCGGCAAAAGAACGACGATTGAAATTCTTGCTGGTAATTTCCGGCAGTGAGCGGACACGGCCAAACATCGTCCGGGCCTGTCCGGATTGACGGGCCTGTTCTATCAAGCCGTCCATATAGCCGCGGATATGATCATATTTTGCAAAATAAGCATCTATATACTGTTTAGCTTCCGCCCGGGTGACATTGATATTGCGGGCCAGTCCAAAATCGCTGATACCGTAAATGATGCCAAAATTCACGGCCTTGGCATGGGACCGTTGTTCCGGCGTAACCGCTTCCAAAGGCGTCCCAAATACTTCTGACGCCGTACGGCGGTGGATGTCCTGATCCTTCAAGAAACCATCGATCATCGTCGGGTCCTGGGACAGATGGGCCAGCAGGCGCAATTCGATCTGAGAATAATCTGCCGACAGGATATAATCATAGCCTGCTCCCGGGACAAAGAGCGACCGGATCTGACGGCCTTGCTCAGTCCGTATAGGTATATTCTGCAAATTTGGATCCGAACTGCTCAGCCGTCCTGTAGCCGTCACCATCTGATTAAAGGAAGTATACAATCGGCCCGTTTCCATCGATACCAGAGGTTCCAATCCATCCAGATACGTAGAAATCAATTTTTTGAGTGCCCGATACTGCAATATTTGGCCTATCATGGGATGCTTATCCTGTAACGCCTCTAGTACCGCAGAATCCGTGGAATATCCCGTTTTCGTCTTCTTCACGACGGGCAGTGCCATTTTTTCAAACAAGATGACACCGAGCTGTTTCGTCGAGTTGATATTGAATACCTCGCCGGCTTCCTCGTAAATCTGTTCTTCCAAGCGATCCGCTTCCAGGGAAAGCTTGCCCTCCATCTGCTGCAAGCGATCCAAATCTACGGTAAAGCCCGTCATTTCCATGACTGCCAGCGTATGGATCAAGGGGATTTCAATCGTTTCATACAGCGACAGGAGCCCGCTTTGCCCCAATATTTCCTTTTCCTTCGGCCAGACCTTGCCTATAAACCGGGCCGCCTGAGCCAGCCGCTGCATTTCGGCAGCATCTTTCGATTCCCCAAAGGGAATGTCGAACCGTTCGGATAAATAGGACAACCCGTAAGCCGTCCGCGTCGGATCGATGAGATATGCCCCTAAGGTCACATCTGCCAGGGACATGCCTGCCCCGCCTTGCGCCTGTACGACCTTAGTCAGGGATTTACCGTCAGAAGTAATGACCAGAGCCGCTTGTGGCAAGACTAAAAGATATGCCGCCGTAGCACTGCCTTCCAGGACCAGTACACCTTGTTCCATGGCAATAGCCATAGATTGTATTTCAGGCACGGGGACATGGGCCGTATAGGAACATTCTACGGCCAGGATCTGTCCCTGCAGCGCCGCTGCAGGGACATTACACGGCTGCAGCAGGAGAATTTCTTCCTCAGCCGGAGCGGCTCCTATGGATTCAAAGCGATCGAAGGCAGAAAACCGTTCCAGCAAATTCTTGAATCCCAGACTGCGGAACAATTCCGCCACTTCTTCTTGTCGGGGCTGCGGCAGGAACGTATCCAAAGTGAACGAGACGGGGACATCGCAGCAAATCATCGCCAGTTTTCTCGATAGGAAGGCGTCTTCCTTATGATCAGCTAACTTTTCTTTCAACTTTTTACCGGATACTTCTGCCAGCCCGGCATATATATTGTCGAGAGAACCAAATTGCCCGACCAGCTTGAGCGCCGTTTTTTCGCCTACGCCGGCAACGCCGGGAATATTGTCCGAAGCATCGCCCATGAGGGCTTTCATGTCGATGACCTGAGTAGGTTCATAGCCATACAACTCTTTCATATTTTCCGGTGTCACAGCCACCATATTGGTTATCCCTTTTTTGGTCAAATATACGGTAATCCCCTCATCCACGAGCTGCAGGGCATCGCGGTCCCCCGTAACGATAGCAACATCCACAGCGGCGGCTTGCATTTTGCGGGCTACCGTACCGATGATGTCATCGCCTTCATATCCTTCCATTTCCAAGACGTGGATGCCCAGGCAGGACAATACTTCCCGTATCAGCGCGAATTGGGACCCCAATTCATCGGGCGCCGGTTTACGCGTCGCTTTATACGACTCAAACAGGTCGTTGCGGAACGTGTATTTTCCCTTATCGAAAGCTACTGCGACATACTGGGGATCCAAATCCTCATACAACTTGAGCAGCATGTTTAAGAAACCATATACGGCATTCGTATACCGTCCCTGGCTGTCCGTCAGCAGCGGAATAGCGTAAAACGCGCGATACAGCAAGCTGCTGCCGTCAATGATAACTAATTTTTTATCCATCTGATCGTCCTCCCGAACGGCGGTCCCCTATCAACGTAACAACGAACCGATAAATTTTAAAACAATGATGACGACTACTGCCAACAGTAAGAATGGCAGTATGTGAATCAGTATCGTCAAAAAGAGACCTATAAAAGCCAAAATGCCCAATAGGACAAGGCCGATGACGGCTTTAGTGCGCAAAGACAGCCCCTGCCAGCCAAATATCCGGAACGAGCTGTGCCGAGCCTGGTCCTGACTATCTTGTCGATTAAACATCGTATCGAAGGTCGTCGTATCTTCCCGGCGTTGTGAATGTACCGAACCGTCTTCATCGATGGTCTGGCCATTAAAATTTTCCCGTTCTTCTTGGGATAATACCTTGACCCGTTCCGATTCTTCCGCGGCCAGGCGATGGCACTCTTCACACAATCCATCTGGATAAACGGCTTCTCTATCACAGTTATGACACTTCATGGTTAATATTCGTCCTTTCTGTACCCGTAGGATCATAGTATCTGTTCAACGATACCATTATACCGTATATCCCGTATCGCTAAAAGGGGTATCGACAGCAAAAAAATACCGTACCTGCATACAGGTACGGCAGACATCATTGATATCGGTCTTTCATACGACGGTCGATTTCCCGTTTTGCCTCTTGCTCCGCCAACGCCTGACGTTTATCGTGCAATTTCTTCCCCGTCGCCAGCCCCAGCGTGACTTTGACCTTCCCCCGTTTGAAATACAAATTCAAAGGCACCAGCGTATATCCTTTTTCTTTGGTGACTCCGATCAGCTTTGTTATTTCATATTTGTGCAGCAATAACTTCCGAACCCGCAAGGGATCATGATTGAAGCGGTTTCCCTGTTCATACGGGCTGATGTGCATATTGTATAAAAACACCTCGCCGCTGCGGATGGAAGAATAGCTGTCTTTCAGATTTACTTTGCCCTGACGCAGCGATTTGACTTCTGTCCCGGTCAAAGCGATGCCGGCTTCAAATGTATCATGGATAAAATAATCATGCCGGGCCTTGCGGTTATCGGCAATATATTTTTGTCCTGCTGCTTTTATCATCCCAAATCACCTTACTTTCTCTTGCCTGTTTTCTTACCTGATTTCTTGCTTTTTTTAGTTTTCTTACCTTTTTTGGCTGTCGCCGATTTCACATTTTTATGACCTGCCGGATGGATGGATGTTCCTGTCCGTCCCGTTTTATCCTTATTATTCGACTGATGACCGCTGCGCCGTTCCGCCCGGGCATCCATCATATGCTGCAAATCAGCCAGTGACTCTACCTTGCCAGGAACGAAATCCAGTTCACATTTTTCGATATTCACTTTCGCCAGTGTCACCGTCATGACATCGCCCAAACGGAAAACCTTGCCGCCATGGAGACCGGCCATGACATACCGCGATTCATCAAATTCATATATATCGTCCGTAAACAAGGAAACATGGACCAACCCTTCGATGCCATTATCCAGGCTGACAAACAAGCCAAACGGCGTAATGCCGCTGACATGGGCTTCAAAGGCTTCCCCGATAAACGGTGCCATGTATTCCGTCTTCTTCAAATCATCCGTTTCTCGTTCTGCTTCTACAGCTACCCGTTCCCGCTGACTGGCCTGTTCAGCTGCTATGGTATGCCAAGCCAGGGATTTTTCCGCTTCCTTGTCCGACAATTTCCCCTTTTGTTGGAAGTTGCGGATCAGGCGGTGGACCATCAGATCCGGATAACGGCGGATCGGCGACGTGAAATGAGTGTAACATTCTGATGCCAGGCCGAAATGACCCGTATCTATCGTAGAGTACTTCGCCTGCTGCATCGTCCGCAACGTAACGGTCTCGACGACGAGCTGCGCTTCTGTCCCTTTGGTTTGCGACAGGAGACGCTGGAAATCGACAGGTTTGATATCGTCTCCCGAAGGAATAGGTAAATTGAACCCATTCAATACGGTCCGCAGCATTGCTACCTTTTCAGGTTCCGGCGTTTCATGGATCCGGTACACCGTCGGGTTTTCGCTGTCCCGCAGATAGGACGCTACGGTTTCATTGGCAATAAGCATACTTTCTTCTATCATCTGTTCAGAAATAGTACGTTCCCTTTTTTCCAGACGCAAAGGCTTGCCATCTTGATCCAAGATAATCTTATATTCTGGAAAGTCAAAATCGATGGCACCACGACGCATGCGCATACTTCTCAAGATGCCGGCCAATGCCTGCAGATCCTTCAACATGGGCATGAAAGACTGTAAATCATCAGGGACGATGCCATCCTGGAGCGCCTTGGTTATTTCCCGATAATTGCAGCGCCGTTTGACACAAATGACGGCCGGACCGATATCGGCATGTACCACTTTCCCTTGCGGATCGATTTCCATGACACAAGTCATGGCATAGCGGTCCTCGCCGGCATTTAAACTGCAGATGCCGTTGGACAACGTTTCCGGCAGCATGGGAATGACCCGATCGACGAGATATACACTCGTACCGCGCTTAAAGGCTTCATCGTCCAGCTTGGACTGCGGCCGGACATAGCGGCTCACGTCGGCAATATAGACGCCCAACCGGAAATTGCCGTTGGCCAGACGTATGACATCGACGGCATCATCCAGATCCTTGGCGTCTTCACTGTCGATGGTAATGAGCTGCCGTTGCCGGTAATCACGCCGGCCCGGTTCCATGGAAACCGTCTTATCTATAGCTTCGGCCGCTGCCGCGACTTCAACGGGAAAAGAGAAGGGCAGGTTATGCCGCGCCATGATGACCCGGATATCCAAATCCTTATCGCCATCATAGCCCAGGATTTCCGTAATTTCCCCTTCGGCCTTCATATTTTCTTCCGGCCATTCCGTAATCTTCACGAGGACCCTGGCACTACTGCGGGCATTCAGCGATTTCGACAGGGGGATATAGATATCTTCACGGATCCGTTCATCATCAGGCGTCACGAAACCGCAATCCTGCAGCCGGTCAAACGTCCCGACGAGCGTTTCATTAGCCCGTTCGAGGATACGCACGATTTCCCCTTCTTGTTTATGCCGTCCGTTACCACTTTGCAAAATATGTACTTCGACTTTATCATTATTCATCGCCGTATGGCGATATTGTTCCGATATATATACATCATCGGTCAAGTTCTCACACAAAACAAAACCGAAAGAGCTCGTGTAGCCTTTATAAATGCCCGTCACGACAGAATCCTTGGGAGACGGAACATACCGGTCTTCTTCGCTTCTCATGATCAATCCACTCCTTACCAGTTCATCAAATGTATCAAATAATTCCAACAGTCCCGGCCCCGATACATGCAGGGCTTCTGCGCAATCCTCTACGGACGCGCCGGCAGGCGCACTTTCTCTGCATATTTTTATTATATCATGGGACAATGCCATATCCATAGTAGTTTCACTCACCTATAATATACTGCCTTGTCGTCACACCGACAAAGAACCGCATAAACTCAAGAACAGAGAAAAAGCCTGCGGCAGCTGCCGCAGGCTAAAGGTCATCAATACGTATTCATCAAACGCCCCAAGACCAAGGCTACTATTGCAAATGCAATGGATAACACAATCGTTATCTTCGATAACAATGCGTCGACACCGCGGGCTCGGCCTCCAAATAATTCATCGGCACCACCGCCCATGGCCCCGCCCATGCCTTGCGTTTTGCTTTTTTGTGCTACGACAACACCTATAAGCAACAAAGATATGATGACTGATAAAATTTCAAAAATGGTTATCACGGTAATCCTCCTCATACAATTACACCTAACGCTACTATTGTACACTTATTTTTTCATTCTATCAATAGTAAGATGGACAAGGCAAAAATTTATTCTTTGCCAGATTCCTTATCTGTATGGTTTTTACGTGATTCCAAAAACCGCTCCAGTTTACGTTTGACCCGCTGCAACGCGTTATCAATCGATTTGACATGACGATGGAGATCTGTTGACATTTCATTATATGATTTTCCGTCGAGATAGGCATTTAATACCTGCCATTCCAAATCACTGAGGATTTCCGTCAGTTTCAATTCGATATCAGCAAACTCTTCTCTGCTGATGATCAATTCTTCCGGATCGGACACGCGCAGGCCGGCGATGACATCCATGAGCGTACGATCTGATTCTTCTTCATACATAGGTTTATTTAAAGACACATATGAATTCAGCGGAATATGTTTTTGCCGCGTCGCTGTTTTAATAGCCGTAATGATTTGGCGGGTGATGCATAGTTCGGCAAACGCCCGGAATGAGGACAACTTATCGCCCCTGAAATCACGCGTCGCCTTATATAACCCAATCATCCCTTCCTGGATGATATCATCTTTGTCCGCCCCAATGAGATAATACGCCCGCGCCTTGGCTTTTACAAAACCGCGATATTTATGCACGATGTATTCTATGGCTGCGTCATTATGATTCTCTTGTCCCTCACGGACAATGTCTTCATCGGTCATGCCGTCGAATACATGCGTCTCATGTTCCTGCATATCTGTATTACTATCGAAAACCATCGTATCCCCCCTTCATCGTGCCTAGGTCTTGCCGACAAGAACTATTTTTTGCGTCGTATCTCCTCTAATTTCAACAATACGTCTGCCCGTACTTGCCCGCTCATTTCATTCCGTACGCCATTCACCACATGCTTGTGATCATAGGCCAATTGTTCATTTTGGGCATCGAGGACATCCCGTTCCAGCTCTCGCGCCGGGATGCGGCATGCACCTGTTCCCAGGATTTGGTTCTGTTCCGGTCCATCTGACGTGGCAACATAAATCTGCCGCCGTTCATTGCGATGGGCATAAACCATCTTTTCTATCCGGCTGTCCGCCGTTTCTTCCCGATCCGTAAAGATGACCAGGAAATCCCTGCCGATGGGATGGGTTTTCTCACTTTCATCTGTATTCATAGCATCAAAGACGACGACTACCACATATCCTTTGAATTTACCAAAATTAGCCATCGTATCGACCAGCTTATCCCTGGCATGTTCCAACGATTCCTTGGCCAGGGCCGTCAAGGATTTCCAAGCAAAAATGACATTATATCCGTCTACGAACAATAATGGTTTCATCATGTCACCGCCTGACGCTGCCTCACGACTTCATATATGAGCAATGCTGCGGCAACGGACGCATTTAACGAATTGATGCTGCCAAACATGGGAATCTGGACGAGGACGTCGCAGGCTTCCTTCACGAGCCTTGAAATGCCCTTCCCTTCGCTGCCGACGACGAGGACGACTGGTACAGTCAGCGTGCTATGGAAATAATCGGTCTGACCTTCCATATCGGCACCAATGACCCAAAAGCCCCGCTTTTGCAAGCCCCGCAAGGTCTGGGTAATATTCCCTATCTGGACGATTGGGACGTATTCAATAGCCCCTGCCGAGGTCTTGCCCACCGTTTCATTAATGGGTGCACTGTGGCGCTTGGGGATGAGTACGGCATCGACGCCGGCACATTCGGCTGTGCGGATAATCGCCCCCACGTTATGCACATCTTCCACGCCATCCAATAACACCAGGAATGGCACCCGTCCCTGGGCCGTCACGTCTGCCAAAACATCTGTCAAATCAGCAAAATCGATGGCCGCCGCGAAGGCCACCACTCCTTGATGACGGCTTCCCTGAGCCATCTGATTCAGTACTTTTGCCGGTACCTGTTCCACCAGGATATGCCGGTCCCGGGCCAGATCCCAAATACGTTGCAGTTGCGATGATGTATTGCCTGCCGCCAAATATAATTTTGTTATGGATCGTCCAGCCTTTAATGCCTCGGTCACACTATTGCGACCCGTAATCATACATTCCGTATCCACTTTAAACTCCTGTCATATGTTTTTCCTTACAATACTGCCGAGTGTTCGCCATAACCTGGTCCATGATATAATCCAATCGTTCGTGATCCGAAGAAAGGACGAGATAGCCAATGAGTGCTTCCAAGGCAGTGCTGTCATGGTATTCCCCGACAGTCGCACTTTTCGGGGCCTGGGAATAAGCATTGCGAGCCCGACGGCATACTTGTTGTTCCACATCAGTCAATATCGGCTGGATGATACGATATACGTATGCCTGGACCTTAGCCGAGACGAATTCCGAGGCCAGCGTATGCAATACCTGGACCTGCTGCACGCCCGTATGTACGAGCTGCTGCCGCATGGTCACGGCATACCAGGCATCACCGACGAAAGCCAATACGATGGAATCCATCATTTCCAGACTGCCTGCAGCCGTATCCAGTGGCGTATCCTGGGAAAATGCCAGGAATGCCTTATCTCTCAATGCTTGAAACTGTTTGAATTTCACTTTTTCCACCGCGCACCCTGAGGAGAATCTTCAATCGTAATACCTAATACAGCCAGCTGATCACGGATAGCATCTGCCAGGGCATACTGTTTTTGATTGCGGCACTGCTGGCGGATAGAAAGGATGACGTCCATCAACGCTTCATAATCCTTGGAGTCTGCTCCAGCCTGCTTGCCTTCCCAACGGTCTTCCAGGATACCCAATATATCCGTCATGGATTTGAATATACGCTTTACTTCTGCAACGACCGACGGGTCGACGGGAACGTGATCATTCGTGACAGCATCATTGTAGATGTTTATTTTTTTAGCCAAGTCAAACATGGCGGCACTGGCCAGCGCCGTATTGAAATCATCGCACATCGCTTCATTATACGCTGCTGCTGCCTGCTGGGCATCGGCCAGGAGCTGCCGCGATTCATCAGAACCAGCTCCGCCGGGCTGCGTCATCAGATACAGGACGGTGTCGATGGATGTGCCCAACCGTTCCAGGCTGCGAGTCATTTCGCTCAAGCGGTCATCACTGAAATCCAGTGGGCTGCGATAATGGGTCGACAAGAGGAAATACCGCAGGGCGTCTGCGCTGTACAAAGCCAATATATCTTTCACGAGGAAGAAATTATTCAAGGATTTACTCATTTTTTCCTGGTTAATCGTAATGAATCCATTATGCAGCCAGTATTTGACCATAGGCGTAACACCGCTGTAAGCTTCAGACTGGGCGATTTCATTTTCGTGATGAGGGAAAATCAAGTCACTGCCGCCGCCGTGGAAATCGAACGTATCACCCAGGTATTTGTTGCTCATAGCCGAGCATTCGATATGCCAACCCGGCCGGCCCGGACCCCAAGGGCTGTCCCACGAAGGTTCGCCTGGTTTTGCCGCCTTCCACAGGGCAAAATCCATGGGATTGTGCTTACGGTCATCGACTTCAATACGGGCACCAGCCATCATATCATCCAGGCTGCGGCCGCTCAGGCAGCCGTAACAGGTGAATTTTTCTACGCTGTAATACACATCGCCTTCCAGTTCGTAAGCATAGTCCTTTTCGATCAATACGCTGATCATATGGATGATATCTTCAATGTGCGTAGAAACGCGGGGATAAATATCGGCGCGGCGCACGTGCAGCGCATCCATGACTTCAAAGTACGACGCGATGTAGCGGTTGGAAATGGTATCCCACGTTACGCCTTCGCCATTAGCCGCATTGATGATCTTGTCATCGACATCGGTAAAATTCTGTACGAGCGTAACTTGATAACCGATATGCTGCAAGTAGCGGCGAATGACATCCCAGGTGACAAAAGGACGAGCATTGCCGATATGGGTATGGTTATACGGCGTAATGCCGCAGACATACATCTTTATGCGTCCCGGTTCGACAGGGACAAACGTTTCTTTCTGTTTTGTCAATGTATTATAAACCTTTACTTCTCTCATAGATTACCTCTCCTTCAATTGCACAAAAAGACCACCATCCCTTACAGAGACGGTGGCCCGTGGTTCCACTCTGTTTTTATGGCTGCGCCATAATCTCAAGGCACGTAACGGATGCTCACCGGATCGGCCTACTCGTTTCGGCAGATCTACTCGCAAAGGCAACTCTGCAAATCCGTCAGCTAACCCGGCTTTCAGCCACGGCCCGGTCTCTCTGTAAGCACTTGTCTGCAGATTATTTTGGTCATAATATTTCGATATATATGGGTATCATAACGAATTTCGTTTATTCTGTCAAGCCGGTCTTGGCCAAACGTGACAAGACTTTTTCTCGTCCCATGATGGCGACGATGACATTTAAGTCCGGACCATGCATGACACCGGTCACAGCAACACGGATCGGCATATAGACGAATTTGCCTTTGACCTTCAAGCCCTTTTGGATTTTTTTGAACAGGGGCTGTACCGTATCAGCCGTCACATCAGGCAAAGCCGCCAGTTCTTCCTTGAACATCTTCAAGACCGCCGGTGCCGTTTCTTCTTTCAGCACCGCTGCAGTTTCTTCATTTTCAGGAGCGCAGTCATCCGTAAAAAACATACGCGCTGCGTCGACGATCTGAGCGCCGTATTGTACATGTTCCCGCAAAGCCCAGACCATGTCTTTCAGCCAATTCATCTGCCCTTCGTCGAGCGTTTCGCCGACGAGGCCTGCTTTCTGCAGCTGTGGCAGGCAGACTGCCAACAATTGGTCCGCATCGAGTTTCTGCATGTAATGGAAATTGACCCAGTTAAGTTTTTCAATATCGAACACAGCGGGATTCTTCGCCACGCGGGACATAGAAAATTGTTCAACCAGTTCATCCATGGTAAACAAATCCTGTTCCACTTCCGGCGACCAGCCCATGAGGGCCAGGAAATTGTCCAGTGCTTCCGGCAGATAGCCCATGTCCTTATACTGCTGTACGGACGTTGCACCGTGGCGCTTGCTCATCTTCTTATGGTCCGTACCCAGGATCAGGGATACATGGGCAAAGACCGGAACGGGAAAACCAAAAGCATGGAAGAGGACAATTTGACGCGGCGTATTGGACAGATGTTCTTCAGCCCGAATGACATGGGTAATGTGCATCAACGCATCATCCAAGACAACGCTATAATTATAGACAGGGATGCCATCGGATTTGACGATGACAAAATCCCCTACCTTGTTGGAATCAAACGATACATGACCTCGCACCATATCATCGAACTCCAATACCTGATCCCGAGGCGTACAGATGCGCACGACATGAGGGCGTCCTTCCTTCAGATACTGTTCCACCGTTTCTTTGGGCAAGTTCTTGCATTTACCGTTGTAAACGGGCGTTTCTCCCCGGTCCATCTGGGCCTGACGATCCGCTTCGATTTCTTCAGGCGTGCAGAAGCAGTAATAGGCTTTGCCTTCGGCAATCAGTTTATCTGTATACTTTTTATACAATTCGAGACGTTCCGTCTGTTTGTACGGGCCATCAGGTCCACCTACATCAATACCTTCATCCCAATCCAAACCGAGCCATTTTAAAGCGGCCTTGATATTGTCTTCTGATTCCTGGGTGGAACGCTTGCGATCCGTATCTTCAATGCGCAGTACAAACTTGCCATGATTGTGTTTAGCCACCAGATAATTAAATAAAGCCGATCTGGCCCCGCCGATATGGAACGGCCCGGTCGGACTCGGTGCAAAACGGACTCTTACTTCATTAGACATGCTTATTCCTCCTATAATTATAGCTTTCGGGGTACGGCAACAGTCGCAACGGCTTGAGCCGCCATCCCTTCTTCCCTGCCGGCAAAACCCAGATGCTCTGTCGTCGTCGCCTTGACCGATACCGCTGTCAGCGGAACGCCCAAGGCTTGGGCTATGCAGGCCGCCATCTGCGGCACATACGGCCGGATTTTGGGCCGTTGCGCCACCAAGGTGACATCGATATGTATGATACGGCAATGTTCATCCTCGAGGATCTGCCGTACATTTTCTAATAATACTACACTGGATATATTTTTGAATTGGTCATCTGTATCGGGAAAGTACGTCCCTATATCGCGCAGTCCTGCTGCCCCCAAAAGGGCATCCATGACCGCATGGATGAGGACATCTGCATCAGAATGGCCTGCCAACCCCCGCTCGAATGGAACGGCGATGCCGCCTAAGACCAGTTTACGGCCAGGTACCAACGCATGTACATCATATCCCATTCCGACCTGGGTAACCATACTACCTTGCATATATAATTCCAAAATGGGAATATCCTCCTTCGTCGTCACCTTGCGGTTCCGTTCATCCCCATCGAGAATGCACACAGGCACACCCATGGCCTCGACCAGCGACGCATCATCCGTTACCTGCACTGCATGGGTACGGGCATACTCATAGGCAAGCAGCAACACGTCATAGCGGAAAATCTGCGGCGTCTGCACGGCAATCAAACGACTGCGCTCCAATGTGTGGACTGGCAAGGGTCTGCCAAAGACTGCATCAGACTGACATTCCTTGACCGTATCTTTTAAAGGGATGCCGTATACAGCCGCTTCGGCCGTCGCCATGGCCTGGATGCCGTGGTCAAACCATTCCGGACCGGCCCAGGGCCGGGCACCATCGTGGACGAGGACGATATCCGTATCAGTATGACATTGACATAGACCGGCGTAGACTGAATCCTGCCGGGTCGCACCGCCGGTAGCCCAGCGCACAGGAATAGCCGGATCCAATGCAGCCAGCATCGTCCGGATATCAGCCTCATCATCTTGAGACGTCACAAGTATTAATTCGTTTACGGCCGGGCAGTCTAAGACATGGCGCAGCGTATGGGCCAGCACCGGCCGGCCGCACAGTGGATAAAACAGCTTATTGCGCTCATAACCAAAACGTTTTCCCGACCCGGCCGCTACGACAATTACACTTACATTCAAACAGGTTCACCTACTTACATTATAAACGCGAACTACCGTTAATCATCAATTAGTTTGACAAAGATCATCCTGCCGGCTGAAGTCTGCAAAATAGAAGTGACAGTCACATCGACAGTCGTGCCGATACACCGTTCGCCGTTTTCTACGACAATCATCGTGCCGTCATCCAAATACCCGACACCTTGATTGTTTTCCTTGCCAGCCTTCACGACGAGGACACGCATCTGTTCCCCCGGTATACGAGCCGGCTTCAATGCATTGGCCAAGTCATTGATATTCAATACTGTTACTCCCTGCAGGCCGGCAACTTTATTGAGATTATAATCAGTGGTCACGACTTTGACGTGGATTTTCCGGCCCAGGCGGACCAGCTTGGAATCAACTTCCGTAATATCGTCGAAATCATCATGGATAATCCGCACATCGACATATTTTTCCTCCTGTATCTGCTTGAGGATATCTAAGCCGCGACGGCCTTTATTGCGCTTCAATAAATCGGATGAATCGGCAATGTGCTGCAATTCTTCCAGTACGAATACAGGAACCAGCAAAGGACCTTCCAAAAAACCAGTGCTGCATATTTCTGCAATACGGCCGTCTATGATCGTACTCGTATCGAGCAGCTTGCCAATGCCATTTTGATCCTTTGTCTTATGTTCCTTATCCTTGGACTGCCTGTTAAACCGCAAGGAAGAAATCAAGCCTGCAATTTCTACTTTTTTTCGGACGGCGATGCTCATACCGGCATAGCCAAAAACAATGCTAAAAATAATGGGAACGTACGCTCCAATCAGGGGAAGCCGCACAAACGCCAGTCCAATCAAATTAGCAATTATAAGTCCAAAAAGCAATCCCAGCGTCCCAACTACCAAATCCTGTCCCGAAACATCACTTAACACGATTTCAATGCGATGTATTGCCTTCCAAATCAAGCTGATCAACATAGGGGAAGTAATATATCCCACCAATGCTCCCAGAACACCACCCAGTAAAAAACCAACCACTGTCAGGACCGTCGTCCCCAGAAAGCCGACTTGCGTCAATTTGCCGCCTACGGCAATGGCAAAAAACGGGGCAGACATCAATTGGTCAGTCAACATGACAAATATGACGACAAACATGAGCATAATGACACCGCGTAAAATCTTATCTACCATTGTTTTCACCTCCCTTCGGTCAGATTTTATCTAACTATACCATATTTTCACATATTAAACTACAACTTGTCAAAAAAAGCTACAGAAACATGCCCTGTCGGCCTATTTACCCGGCAAGGCATGTTCTGACACACATATTACGTATTGGTTTTGCCCGAATTGTTTCCCGTGCCGGACGCATCTGGCAATGAGCACTGGCCATTGCTGCAATCGAGGGGAACGACCGTGCCGTTGGCATCGACGATATACCCTTCATGACGTATAACCGGCGAAATACCGTGTGATGTAACACAATAGCCGGGATATTCGATGACTGGTTCAATCGTTCCCGCTGGTGTCATCCGTGTCGTCACCGTCCGATAAGTAACCGGATGATACGACGGCACCGGCGTCGCTGCCGACGTAAGCGGCGTAATCCTTACGGCACCCGTCGACAATGTACCGCCAAAAGCCAGTGATGACCCGCTCATCGTTGCGGCACCTATGAAAGCACAAATAAGAATCTTTTTAAATGTACCCATCCATTCACCCCCATTATCCGTACAACCCAAACTCAAATTCAAAATTACTTCAATTATTCTTTTATTATACCATAAGGATATTAAGATTTTATGAAGATATTCAAAACACTGGTAGAAACATTAGCCCGTAAAGGCCGCCGTAATGGCTTCTTTTACGGTGGACACGCCGATGATATGACACTCGGGGAATGAGGACAGCTTTATGTCCTTCAGATTTCCTGTCGGTATAATGAAGCGCCGGAACCCCATTTGCGCGGCTTCCCGGATACGCCGTTCCACCAACGGAATCATGCGGATATCCCCAATCAGGCCCACTTCCCCCATGATGACGGTCCCCGCATCCAAGGGTATGTCACGGAAGCAGGAAATAACGGACAAGGCAATGGGGAGATCCACTGCCGTTTCCGATATCTTCAAACCACCTACGACGTTGATATATACGTCCTGAGTGCCGATGACGAGACCGACTCGTTTCTCCAAGACTGCCAGTAATATGATGAGCCGGTTGTAATCCATGCCTACGGCAGTCCGCCGCGGTACAGCAAAGACAGAACGCGTCGTCAGGGCCTGGACCTCGCCCAGCAGCGGCCGCATGCCATCCATGACGGCGACGACAGCCGACCCAGGCTGGTCCGTCATCCGTTCAGCCAATAAGATTTGGGAAGGATTCTTGAGTTCTTCCAACCCTTTCGTCCCCATGGTAAACAATCCCGATTCATTCGTAGAGCCAAAACGGTTCTTGATGCCTCTCAGGATACGGAAGCGGTAATGGCGTTCCCCTTCAAAATACAAGACCACATCTACCATATGTTCCATCATACGGGGACCGGCTATGGCCCCGTCTTTCGTTACATGACCGATGACGATGACCGGCACAGAATTTCCTTTAGCATACTGCATGAGGCGGTTCGTCCCCTCGCGAATCTGATTCAGGCTGCCCGGAGCGCCGTCTATATCGGCGCTGTACATCGTCTGGATAGAATCGATGATCAATAACTGCGGCTTCGACGATTCTGCCGCTGTCAGGACGACATCGAGAGACGTTTCCGACAAGATCCACAGAGACGGCTCATCGATGCCCAGGCGCTGTGCCCGCAGCTTGATCTGCCCTGGTGATTCCTCGCCAGACGCATACAAGACGCTGCCGCAATGGCGGCCTACAGCAGCCGCCGTCTGCAGCACCAACGTAGATTTGCCGATTCCTGGATCGCCGCATAGGAGCATGAGTGCTCCCGGCACGATGCCGCCCCCAAGGACGCGGTCCAATTCGCCGATTCCCGTTTGCCGGCGGTTCATGGATTCCAATTCTATATCCCGCAGCGACGCCGGGGCACCGGCACTCGCAGTGCGGCGCCTCCCTCCGGCCTGCACCGGCTCGGCGATAACGGCTTCTTCTTTCATCGTATTCCACTGGCCGCATTGGGGACATTTGCCCAGCCAGCGGCTCGATACGCTGCCGCAGTTCGAGCAGACATATCGCGTTTTTACCTTTGCCATTCCAGCCTCCTTCCGGCAGCATCAGCCATGCCGCCCAGATTTATCCATTGTGCGTAAATACTAGCTGTTTGTTGTCGGCACTATCCACTTTGACCGTATCGCCTTTCTTCAAATCACCGCTCAGGATCATTTCGGAAATAGGATCCTCGACCATCTTCTGGATGGCCCGCTTCAAAGGACGAGCGCCAAAAGCAAAATCGCTCCCTTCCCGGACCAATACATCATCGGCCTGGTCAGTCCATTGTAAGGACATCCCTTTATCTTCGAGGCGATGCAGGAGATCTTTCAGCAATATGGATACGATTTGTTTCAAATCCGCTTTTTTCAAAGGTTTGAATACGAGGATTTCATCTATGCGGTTCAAGAATTCCGGACGGAAGAAGCGATGGACTTCGTCGAGGATATCTTTTTTAACCTGCTGGAATACCTGCTCATGTTTTTGCTCCGTATCAGCCGGTGCCGTCACGAAGCCCATGGCCGGCGCCTGTTGTTTCAAGTGGGCGGCCCCCAGATTGCTGGTCATGATGATGACCGTATTGCGAAAATCCACGGTGCGCCCTTTAGAGTCAGTCAACCGTCCGTCGTCCAACACCTGCAGGAGTATATTGAAAAAGTCGGTATGGGCTTTTTCGACTTCATCGAACAATATGACACTGTATGGTTTTTCCCTGACGGCATCGGTCAACTGCCCGCCTTCATCATATCCTACATAGCCCGGCGGGGCGCCGACCAACCGCGACACGGTATACTTTTCCATATATTCGCTCATATCCATGCGGATCATGGCTTTTTCATCGCCAAAAAGCTGACTGGCCAACGTACGGGCCAGTTCCGTTTTGCCGACGCCCGTAGGCCCCAGGAACAAGAACGAACCGATAGGCCGGTTCGCTTCCTTCAGGCCGGCCCGGGCCCGGCGGACGGCTTTTGCCACGGCCTGGATGGCTTCATCCTGACTGATGACCCGCTTATGCAATTCTTCTTCCAAATGGAGTAAGCGATGCGATTCCGTTTCTGTCAACTGCCGCACGGGGATACCCGTCCAAAGCGAAACAACATCGGCGATATCGTTTTCCGTTACGACCAGCTTTTCTTCATCGCGATGTTTGCGCTGCTTCTGCAGGCTCTGGATTTTTTCTGAAAGCTTACGGCCTTCATCGCGAAGGGAAACACATTTTTCAAAATTTTCACTGTCGAGGGCAGCTTCCTTTTCCTTGCGGATATCGGCAAGCTGTTTTTCCAGATCCTTTAAATCAGGCGACGGCGAATATACCTTCATCCGCACTTTGGAAGCGGCTTCATCCATGACATCGATGGCCTTATCTGGCAAAAACCGGTCTGATATATAGCGGTTGGACAATCGGACGGCAACCGTCACGGCTTCATCGGTGATCCGTGCCTTATGGAATGCTTCATAGCGGTCGCGCAGCCCAAACAGGATCTGTATGGCATCAGCTTCCGTCGGTTCCGTCACCATGACCGGCTGAAAACGCCGAGCCAAGGCAGCATCCTTTTCAATATGTTTCTTATATTCATCCAGCGTAGTGGCACCGATGCACTGCAATTCCCCTCTGGCCAAGGCCGGTTTCAGGATATTGGCCGCATCCATGCTGCCTTCTACGGCACCGGCTCCAATGAGCGTATGCAATTCATCGATGAATAGGATGATGGAATCGTCATTCTGTATCGTATCGATGACTTTTTTTATCCGTTCTTCAAATTCTCCCCGGTATTTCGTACCGGCTACCAGGCCTGGTAAGTCCAGGGAAAAAATCCGTTTCTGGCTAAGTAAATCCGGCACATTGCCATTGATGATCCGCTGCGCCAGCCCTTCGGCAATAGCTGTTTTGCCGACACCAGGCGCACCGATGAGTACGGGATTATTTTTTGTCCGCCGGCTCAGGATTTGGATGACCCTGTCGATTTCCTGATTGCGGCCGATGACGGGATCGATTTTCCCCTGCCGGGCCATTTCATTTAAATCCCGACCGTACTGCCAAATCGTATCACCGTCAGGATTTCCGCCATCACCATCTTCTACGATGTCATTGCCGGCAGTACCGACGACTTCCATGACCTTTTTGACGACGGCATTGGGATCGATATCGAAATCTTCCAAGATTTGTACGGCCATACCCGTACCTTCTCGTAAGATACCCAGCAGCAGATGTTCCGTACCGATGTAGCCCATGCCCATTTCATTCGCTTCAGAGACGGCTAATTCCAGGACTCGTTTCGTCCGCGGCGTCAATTTCAATTCGGACGGCGTAACGTTTCCCAAACCGACCATGTGCTCGATGGAACGGCTCAAATTTTCGGCAGTCAGTCCCATCTGCCGCAAGACCTGTCCACCTACGCCGCCTTGTTCCAAGACGAGGCCCAATAATATATGTTCAGTGCCCACATAGCCATGACGGAATTTTGTCGCCGTCTGTTGGGCATATTGAATTACTTTTTTAGTACCATCAGTAAACCGATTATACATGATATTTCACTTCCTTTGCGTTGCGCGGTCACCGTATGCAGTCAGCGTCCGCTCCATTATATAATATATGCTGACAAGATGCGCCGGATGACTTTTGCCCGCAATATATCCTGCGCTTCTTCCGTCAGCAGAGAATCACCAGCATCTTTTTGTAAGAACCCAGGCTGGATTGATACCAATACCGCTTCAAATACCTGAGGCCGCACGTGGATGATGCCCATATCCGCAGCCAGCCGCAGATCACTGACAAATGCCAATGCTTCCTGCCGGCTGATCAGCCAGGCTTGGGATAGGATACCGTACGTACGGCACAGGCGATCCTTCAAGGCATTTTTTTGATGGCTCAGCAGCATGCTGCGGCACGTCCGTTCTTCCTGCGTCAACGACACGGCAATTTTATCCAGCTGTTCGATGATAGAGGTCTCGGTCACACCCAGGCTGACCTGATTCACGATTTGGAACACACTGCCGAGGCATTCCGGGCTGTCATCGTATAAAGCATGGACTGTATATCCCAGCTGCGTGATGCTCTGGACGATACGGCTGATGCGTTTCATCATGACCAGCGCCGGCAGATGAAGCGTCACCGCCGCCGTAAGACCAGTCCCAACCATGGCAGGATTTGCCGTAAAATAACCGAATTCATCGCTAAAGGCAAAATTGACGGAACTTTCCAGGGCATCATCTACGGCTGCCGCTTCTTCCCAGGCCTTTTTCAGGGACAAGCCGGCCGACGCCGTCTGGATACGAAAATAATCTTCATCATTGACCAGCAACGATACGGCACCATCTTCCCGCAATAAGACCCCCCGATTAAGAGGTTCGGTGATATGGCTCGCCGAAATGAGCTGCTTTTCCACGAGCAGTTCCCTGTCTAATCCGTTCAGTTCATCGATGCGGGCCCATTCATAGCCACCATGACCTAATGCATCCAGGCGCGGCAGTGAAGCCGCTGCCTGGGCCAAGCTTTCTTTAAGATCTGCTTCTTCGGCCCGCGTCGGAAACTTGCGTCCCTTCAAATTGCGAGCCAGGCGGATGCGGCTGTTCATGACGATATCCGTTTCCGTACCTGAACCATCTTGCCAAGGCGACAACGGACTGGCCAAAAGTTCTTGTAACATGACTTATTCCTCCTTTGTCTGCTCCGGCGCCTGCATTTGTTTTTCCAATGCCCGGATTTCGTCGCGTACGGTTACAGCCTGTTCATAATTTTCATCACGGATCAGCCGCTGCAACCGCTGGCGCAGCCGTTTGATCTGATTCGCCGTACGAAATACACCGGTACCGCGATTGGGGACCTTCCCGGCATGCTTGCTATGGCCGTGGATCCGCCGCAGGAGTGGTACCAATTCCTCGCGAAATGTCGTATAGCAATCGGGACAGCCCAATTTGCCAGACCGGTTGAATTCGCTGTAAGTCATGCCGCACGTAGGACACTGCAGTTCGGTTTCATCACCTTTCGGTGAATCAGGATACACCATCTTCCTAAAAAAATCATCATCAAAGATGTTGAAATCCCCCTGCTGGCCGAGCTGACCCTGTTCATGGGCACAAACACTGCAGAGATTCAAGTCTATGCGTTTCCCATTTATGATTTTTGTAATATGTATTGTCGCTTCCCGTCTTTTACAACGATCACATAACATAATGATTTCTCCTTTCTAGTACGCTGTCAGCGTATATTCAACTTGCCTAAAATACGTCGGATGACAGCTAGTCGCTGCGGTTCGTCCACTTCTTCAAACAAAGCTTGGAACGTGTGATGCAGCAAAATACCTTCCCTATTGGTCAGAGCACGCTGTTGCATCAACTGATACAACAGATGGTCCAGCCAGTTTAATGTAATATGAGGCACCGGCAGGTAATCTCCCTGGGGGACTGGAACCGGTTCCTTCTGTTTCGGTATCAAGCGGACGATGCGGACAAAACCACCGGAGCCGCGGCGGGATTCCACCATGAATCCCCGATCATTGGAAAATCGCGTATTTAAGACATAACTGATTTGAGACGGAGCGCAATCCAATTCATCGGCTAATTCATTACGCCGCAAGATTAAATCCCGTTCCCGTTCTTCTACCAATTTCTGTAAAATGAATTGTTCAATTTTATCTGCGAGAATACTCATCTGAATCACCCAGCCTTTGTATTTTTACCTTTTGACTTTTAACTCAAGTCCATTATATTCGTCTTTTTGACTTTTTGCAATAGGGACAGGCTCTGTAAGGGACAGAAATTATTTTCTATTGACACTTTGCAAAATAATTGATTATAATTGTTACTTAAGGTATAGTTTAGTTAGGTAGATACAAGGGGGTAATGATATGCATGATGTGTCTCATTATTGGCACATTTCACGAAGGTTGTACGGCACAAGACGCTGGACCCAGAAAAAACGTGGTTTGGTATTTTTCGTCCATTGCATGGTACACCGCCAAAACATAGAAGATTTGTATACATTTTTTGATAATTATGAGCCCATGCCGGAATTTTTTCAAGTAAACGAAGATTTTCTCGATGTCATGACCCGCGTCTTCTTATACAAAAATTCTACGATGGCCAGTCGCTACGCTGCCATCATCCATCATTTCACCATACTTCAGTCATTTTTTTCTGATGATACCATCCGCGACTTGTATCTGGGCCAGGGCATTACGCTCTGGAAATCTGATGATCCGGAATTGCCGCTGGAAGCGAGTCTCGCTTTTCTTATAGGCCAGCGCAAAGAAGGGTTCTTGACGCTGAAGCTGTCGTACAAGTCAGAACTGGTCTACCAGTTCAATTTCCGCTTCGATTACAATAGACAAGGGCAAACATCTCTATATGTCGGCACAATACAGGGAACGCCTCATGGATTAGCCAATACGAAGATACTGACGAAGAAGCTCTTCGGCTACAGGCCCAAGAATTTCATCTTATACTTGCTGCGTATTTTCACGCAAACATTGGGCATAAGCAATCTCTATGTCATTTCTGACGACGGCTTCTACACAAACAGCCATATCATCCGCGGCAATCGTTCAAAGAAGACCGTCTTTAACGATTTCTGGTTGGAAGAAGGCGCTGTGGAAACAAGTGATGAAGCGAATTACTTTCTCATGCCCGTCGAAGAAAAAAGACGCAAGTATGATGAAATCAAATCGCAGAAGCGGAATCTGTTCAGGAAGCGTTATTTGTTGATGGATCACATCATCCCTTCGTACGTACAGGTCCTGTATGCCCTGCTTCGCCCGGGCTTCATGCCCGTACCAACCGTTATCGATGAAGCCTTGCTGGAAAAGCCGGAAGGATACGATCCGATCCAGGCACCGCCAGCGAACCCGTAACACTTGGATCACAGCAATCACAAAAGCCGCAACAGCCTGTCCGGACGGGACAAGGTTGCTGCGGCTTTATTAATACTCCAAACGCTCTTCTATTTTACTTTTTTCAGGATATTGGCCGAAACGGATTTCGTATTTGCTGTACCCGTAATCATCATGGCGTCACGAAGTTCGCTCTGCAACGTCTTGAAGATGAATTCTACCCCTTCTGCGCCACCGCCGATGGCACCGATGGAAACGGGCCGGCCGATCAGGCAGGCATCAGCCCCCAACGCCAGCATTTTCAATACATCTTCACCGTGACGGATACCGCCGTCGACAAAAATCGTAATCTTGCCCTTGACGGCAGCAGCGATTTCCGGCAGGACATCGGCTGTACCAGCCATGCCGTCGAGGATACGGCCGCCATGATTGCTGACGACGATTCCCTTGGCACCGGCTTCCACACAGGCCAGTGCTTCTTCAGGAGACATGATACCCTTGACGATAAACGGGATAGGAACAGCTGCGGCAATGCGCTGGATGCTGGCAGCACTTTTCGGTCCTACAGGCTGACCGAAAATCCGCATGTTAATCAACGTCGCCGCATCGATATCACAGGCAAAGGCCGGCGCCCCTGCCTCCTGGGCCAATTTTGCCTTGGCGATAATCGCTTCATCATCGCGGGGCTTGATCGTAGGAATGATCCGGCCCGGATGGACGCGGCAGGCACACAACCCCGAGTCAAACATATAAGGCTGGCCGCCATCACCGGTCATAGCCAGCGTACCCGCCGCTACAGAGCCAGTCGTGACAGCATCGTCATATTCTTTTTCCGCTTCTTCCGGAGTCAAGCCGGCAATCTGAGCATTCAGGGCAATGCCGCCAACGGGGGCCGCCAAGACAGGAAGAGCCAATTCTTTTCCAAAGATGACCGCACTCGTATCCGGTTCTTCTACTCCGGCCATGCTGCGCATGATAAGTCCATATTCCTGGAGTGCTTCATAATTGCGAGTGAACGAACGGCCGGTACGCAGCCCGCCAAACCCGGGAATCATTCCCTTGCAAGCCTGACCGTTGCATTCGGGGCAAACATGACAGCCTGCCATACGGCTGCGCGCCGTTTCATATAAAACTTTTTTATCCATTGTCTTCCCTCCTTATAAAAAATCCTCTTCCTACGATTATATCACAGGAAAAGGATTTTTTTTAAATGCCTTTAATGACTTAGTCCATCTTTACGAATTCGCTTTTTTCAGCTCCGCAGGTCGGGCAGACCCAGTCTGCTGGCAAATCGGCAAATTTCGTGCCCGGTTTGATACCGGCATCAGCATCGCCTGCAGCTTCATCCAAGATATAGCCGCAAATTCCGCATTCATATTTGTCCATCGTCTTTCCTCCTCATCAAGTATTATTAAATAGCACAAAAGCTATTTATGGCAAATTAAAATTTTGTTTGACTGCGCAGACTAAATCCTGAATGTACTGCAGTCGAACTTGGATGCGCTTACGAAGCTGGGGTATGAGTGTATTCCCCTTATCCGTAATATAATAATAGCGTTTTCCCCGCGTATCGGGATTATCCCATTGACCTGATATATAACCACAATCCTCCAATGTCCTCAACACAGGATACAATGCATTGGGATTAGGCTTATACAAATCATGGGTCATCTCTTTCATCCGTTCGCGGATATGATTCCCATATGTCGGCGATTCCCCTAAAATCGTCAAGACATACAACGCGACGAACAAGCGGTTCCACGTTTTTACGGACGCATCCGTAAAAGTCAGTTCTTTGTCCACTTTTGCCATTCTAATCCCCCCTCAGAATGCGTACCTATGGCTAAAAGAAACCATTTTAATCAAAAACCTTTAAACAAGGCCCCTTCACCCTGCATATTACATGGTTTCTAATTATTTATATAAACTTTGATTTATATAATATCACGGACAATCATTTTTTGCAATCGTTCTTTGTATATTTCAGCCACGCCTGGAAAACCAGAAATGGCGTGATACCAACACATTGACCTTCACGACCGCTACAGAATGTGACAGAACCGGTATATCTAACTCTAAGCACTTAATTCGGATTCGTCAATTTCCGTTTTTCATCTGTTCCCAGTCGAAAAAAATAATACACATTCTCTGCAGCCTGGCGGTTCATGCCCGGTACGGCCGCCAATTCGTCAATGGTTGCCGCCTTCATGTCGTCCAGCGTCTTGAACGCCTGCCACAACGATTTGCGCCGCTGCGGACCGATGCCATCTACGTGATCCAGGATGGACACGAGATTGCGCTTGCCCCGCAAGTTGCGATGATAGGTTATGGCAAAACGATGGGCCTCATCGCGTATGGCCTGGAGAAGCTGTAATTCCGGCGTATGGTGATCAAGTATGATCGACCGGTCCCGCCCTTCCACAAAAACCTCTTCAATTCGTTTGGCCAAGCTGATGACCGGTGCTTCCGAACCAGCATTGCGAATGACAGGAAGAGCCGCGTTCAGCTGCCCTTTGCCGCCATCGATGACGATCAAGTCCGGTGCCGGCCAGTCTTTTTCACCATAACGGCGTTCCATGATTTCTGCCATGGAAGCAAAGTCATCTGGTTTGCCCTGGACCGTTCTCAATTTGAACCGGCGATACTCTTTCCGCGCCGGCCGGCCTTGTTCAAATACCACCATGGATGCCACTGTTTCTGCGCCCTGTATATGAGAAATATCAAAACACTCCATGCGCTCCGGCAGTCGGGGCAAATCGAGGATACGGGCCAAGGCTTCGACAGCCCCGGTCGTCTTGTCCCGGTCATGCTGCCATTGCAGGCGTCGCTGTTCCAAAAGGACGCGGGCATTTTCCGTCGCCATGGCGAGCAGATTTTTCTTCGTCCCCCGCTGCGGCACGATAATAGAAACGGCTTGTCCCTGCTGCTCCGTCAACAGCCGTTCATATGATGCCGCGTCGGCAATAGCCGGTACGATGATTTCCCGGGGAATAAATGTATTACCATTATAATACTGATCCAGAATGGCCGCCGTCAAATCTTCTTCTGTTTCGTCTGCGCCATTTTCAAGACTGAAATTTTCCCGGCCCAAGAGCTTGCCGCCGCGGATCGTATAGATTTGCACACCAGTCTGGCCAGCTACCCGGGCCAGGCCGATGACATCCATATCACCGCTGCGGATAACCACATTTTGCTGCTCTTGTATCACCTTGATAGCCTGTATCTGATCTCGAAACATAGCTGCTTTTTCGAATTCCAAATTATCGGCAGCAGCGGCCATACTCTGCTGTAGTTCCCGCAACAGCGACGTGTCGCGGCCTTCCAACACATCCACAGCCTGCAGTACCTGGGCCTGATAATCGGTCTGATCGACCAGATCCATACAAGGGGCCTGACAGCGCTTCATATGATACTGGAGACACGGGCGGCTAACCTTCATGGACTGACAGGGCCTGATAAAAAATGCCTGCTGCATCAGCTTGATTGTCCTGTGGACAGCACCGGCATCGGCAAAAGGGCCAAAATAGCGTGCCCCATCACGGCGCACACGACGAGTCATGCAGATACGGGGATAGGGATCCTGCAGCGTCACCTTGATATACGGATAGGTCTTGTCATCGCGCAGCATGATATTGTATTTCGGATGATGTTCCTTGATGAGTGTATTTTCCAAAATGAGCGCTTCCATCTCATTGGCCACGACAATCGTTTCCAAATCCACGGCATGACTCATCATGGCTGTCACCTTAGGCGAACGGCTGCTGTCTTTGCGAACATAACTCTTGACGCGATTACGCAAATTGATGGCCTTGCCTACGTATATGATCCGGCCGGACTCATCCTTCCACAAATACACGCCGGGCGATGTCGTCAGATTATTGACTTTCTCCAGCACACCTTCACTGACACTCATGAGTATCCTCCTGCTGCATCAATTGACGCGTCCGTTCCAATACCGGCCGGAGAAATTTTCCCGTATATGAAGACTCTACCTGACAGATTTCCTCCGGCGTCCCGCTGGCTACGACGGTACCGCCGCCATCCCCGCCTTCTGGTCCGAGGTCGATGATGTAATCGGCCATCTTGATGACATCGAGATTGTGTTCGATGACGACGACTGTATCGCCGCCGGCGACGAGCTGTTCCAGTACATCCATCAGCTTGTGTATATCAGCCGTATGGAGACCTGTCGTCGGTTCATCCAGGATATACAACGTCCTGCCAGTACTGCGCTTGGATAACTCCGTCGCCAGCTTTACCCGCTGAGCTTCGCCTCCGGATAAAGTCGTCGCCGGCTGCCCCAGGCGGATATAGCCTAGCCCTACTACCAACAGCGTATGCAGCTTGCGATGGATACGGGGTATATTTTCAAAAAAGCGTACAGCCTCATCTACGGTCATATCCAATACATCGGCAATGGACTTGCCCTTATATTTCACTTCCAGCGTTTCCCGATTATACCGGGCACCATGACATACTTCACACGGCACATATACATCAGGCAGGAAATTCATTTCGATTTTGATGATGCCGTCGCCGCGGCACGCTTCACAGCGGCCGCCCTTTACGTTGAAGCTGAACCGGCCGGATTTGTAGCCACGTATCTTCGCTTCTGCCGTCTGGCTGTACAATTGTCGGATGAAGTCGAATACGCCCGTGTATGTCGCTGGATTGGAACGAGGCGTCCGGCCTATAGGCGACTGGTCGATATCGATGATCTTGTCGATATACTCGGTCCCCTTGATGGTCTTGAACAAGCCCGGACGATGCGGCGTGCGATAAATTACATCGGCCAGCCCCTTGTAGAGGATTTCATTAACCAGCGTCGATTTGCCGGAGCCGGAAACGCCAGTTACGACTGTCAGTGTCCCTATGGGAAATTTTACGTCGATATTTTTTAAATTATGCTCCCTGGCTCCCACGACTTCGACATATGTCCCATTACCCTCACGGCGCTGCGGCGGCAGAGGAATGAATCTCGTCCCTTTCAGGTATTGGCCCGTAAGGGATTGGGGGCAGGCCATGATATCTGCGACAGTACCCTGAGCCACGATGCGGCCACCATGTTCTCCTGCCGCCGGACCGATATCCAGGATATAATCTGCCGCCCGCATCGTATCTTCATCATGTTCGACGACGATGAGGGTATTGCCCAAATCACGCAGATGCTCCAGCGCTGCCAGCAACTGTTCATTATCGCGCTGATGCAGCCCGATGGAAGGTTCATCCAGTATGTACAGTACTCCTACCAGGCCGGATCCGATTTGCGTAGCCAAGCGGATGCGCTGGGCTTCACCGCCAGACAGCGTCCCCGCCGTCCGCGACAACGTCAGGTAATTCAGTCCCACCGTCTGCAAAAACTCCAGCCGCGCTTTAATTTCCTTTAATATTTGTTCGCCTATGAGCTGCTGTTTATGTGTCAGCTCCAATTGATCAAAAAATGCAATCATCTCCGTCACGGTCTTATCCGTCAATTCATGGATATCGATACCGCCGACCTTGATAGCCAGCACTTCCTTGCGCAAGCGGGCACCGCCGCAGGTCGTACATGGTTTTATGGTCATGTATTGTTCAAATTCATCACGCATCGTATCTGACGACGCTTCCCGATAACGGCGTCGGACCATAGGAACAATGCCTTCAAATTTTGTCGTGTATGTCTTGATTTCACCGCGCATATTCTCGTATTCAAATGTACACAGCTCTTCCGTACCCCACATCAGTGCCTCTTGAAGCTGTTTCGGCAGGTCGGCAAAACAATTGTCCAGCGTAAAGCCATAAAGGCGGAGCAGTCCTTCGAGCTGGCGCATAAACCAGGCATGAGGATTGTTGCTTAAGGCCATGACGGCGCCCTCTGCAAACGACACCGACGGGTCAGGAAGACACAAATCAGGATCGACTTCCATCGTGCTGCCGATACCGGCACACGCCGGACAAGCACCATAAGGACTGTTAAACGAAAAAAGGCGCGGCTCGATTTCTGGCAGGCTGATATGACAGTCCGGACAAGAAAAGTGCTGGCTGAACGTCGTGACTCCACCGGTATCCATACGCAGGACGCGGACGACGCCTTCACCGAGACGAGCTGCCGTTTCCAGAGAATCGGTCAGACGGGTCACGATGTCTTCTTTGACGACAATCCGGTCTACGACGACTTCGATAGTATGCTTTTTATTTTTATCCATAGGGATATCATCTGACAACAAATAGATGTCACCGTCGACGCGGACGCGGACATATCCTTCTTTGACTAGATGGGACAATACCTTCTGGTGCATTCCTTTGCGGCCGTCGATGACTGGCGCCAGTATCATCAGCTTCTGCCCATTTCCCAAAGCCAGCACGGCATCCGCCATCTGCTCGATGGACTGCTGGCGGATAGGCTTGCCGCAATTCGGGCAGAATGCCTCGCCAATACGGGCATACAATAAGCGCAGGTAATCATATATTTCCGTCACGGTCCCCACAGTCGAACGGGGATTGCGGCTCGTCGTCTTTTGGTCGATGGAAATGGCCGGCGATAAACCTTCGATGTAATCCACATCGGGTTTATCCATTTGACCCAGGAACTGCCTGGCATAAGAAGACAAGGATTCTACATAACGCCGCTGCCCTTCCGCATATATCGTATCAAAAGCCAGGGAAGATTTCCCCGAACCGGATAATCCCGTAAAAACGACCAGCTTATCCCGGGGAATCCGCACATCGATGTTCTGTAAATTATGCTGCCTGGCTCCTTTTATCGTAATAAATTTGTCATTCATATATGTTTTCCTCACTTATTAATTGAAGTAGTACGTGTGTATTTCAGAACTATAGGGAATTATTCGTGCCTGGAAATCCAGAAACGGCGCGATACCGGCACATTTTCTTCGTCACGGCCCACAGTCGGTGTCTGCATTGGATTATGCTCCCCCATGTCTGGTATCTTGTTGATTTTTATGACTTATTACAGCCTTGCTATTATTGATATGTGTCTCACAGCTTATGGGATGTGAGATACTTTTCAATACTATTCTCGCGTAATGATTCTTACAGACTGACTAGATGCCGGGCATAGAGGTTGGCATGAATCCAAGGCAGACACTGACTGTGGGCCGGGGCTTTGGGTAGAACCTGGAAATCCAGAAATCAAGCTATACCG